>ENA-UOUJ01000028-UOUJ01000028.1-activated-sludge-metagenome-genome-assembly--contig:-NODE-28-length-157484-cov-15.476113_pt1 | contig 157484 bp, 144 predicted proteins | sample MGYA00249839_ERZ747224 | MGnify/ENA primary metagenome ERZ747224 (study PRJEB28782, sample SAMN03220277) | activated sludge metagenome | biome: wastewater; feature: sewage sludge; material... | reverse complement strand
TTGAAGCCTGCCTACCGGCAGGTAGGTAATCCCCAATGGCAGAGTCGGATTATATAATTGATAGTTTATGGTTGCTTCGAATTCAGAAATTTCGATTTCGGATTTTCCCGTCCTGTTGCGTGTCTGCACGCAACACTTAGCCATGCTGAGATCGAAGAATCTGCAAGGATTAAAGCGAAGATGGATTCCTCCTTCGTCGGAATGACAAACGTCAGTAATACGGTTGAACTTTAGCAGCAAAACCGAACAAAACACCTGCTGCCGGTCATGCTAAGGAACAAAGTATCCGGCATTGCCATCATAAGCTATGACCTCATGTATACCTTACCAGGTGCCTGGGGAAGTCGCTTACTTTTTCGCAGCAAATTTGTTCCATAACCTGCTGAAGCTGTGTTTTCAAAATAGAGATCGTATGGTTTCCGCCTGCTTTACCCAGCGCCGCCACGCCATACATGAATGACCTGCCGAGGAAGGTAAACTGAGCGCCGGAAGCAAGCGCCCTTGCTATATCCGGACCCGATCTTAAACCGCTGTCCATCATCACTTTTATTTTATCGCCATACTTTGCGGCAATGGTGATGAGTGGCTTTATGGTTGATTGGCCCGCATCCAACTGCCTTCCTCCATGATTAGATACAATAATGCCATCAATGCCCAGGCGGATGGCTTTTTCTGTGTCGGCTTCGCTGGCTACTCCTTTCAAAACAATTTTTCCTTTCCACATGTCACGGATAGGCGCGATCTTTTCTTCGTTTAGCCTTCCCGAAAAAGTTTGGTCCATGAATTCTCCCAGCCGTTTTAAATCAAGTCCTTTGGGCATATAGGGTTGTAATATCTCAAAAGCGGGTTGCCCGTTGATCAGCGTTTTAATCGCCCATTCCGGCTTGCCCATAATTTGAAGCATATTGGTGAACGACATTTTAGGAGGCATGGCCAAACCGTTCCTGATGTCGCGCGGACGGTACCCAAAAGTGGGCACATCGCACAAAATAACAAGTACGGGGTATTGTGCAGCTTCGGCTCTTTTGATAATATCGTCTCTCAGTCTGTTTTCCGTAGGGTGATACAATTGAAACCAGGCCCTCCCTTCTGTAATTTCACTGATTTTTTCGATGCTGCTGGTAGATACCGTGCTGAGTATAAAAGGTATATTATGCTCAAATGCCGCTTTGGCTAAAATTTCAGGAGCTTTAGGCCACATCAGTCCCTGCAGCCCCACCGGGGCAATCCCGAAAGGCGCATCGTAAGTATGTCCGAATAATTCCGTGCGCATATCAGAACCTGTATGCACATCAAGGTATTGCGGAAGGAGTTCCACTTCCCTGATTTCGGCCGTATTCCGGTGCAGGTTTACATCTTCATTACAGCCGCCGTCTAAGTATTCAAATGCAAATTTGGGTATCTTTCTTTTGGCTTTTTCTCTTAGATCTTCCACGGAAGGGTAATGAGGGTTGTACTTAAGTTTCATCGTTTTATTTCTTGTGTGTATGTAAAAGGAATGTTGTGTAAAATTAGTTAACTCTCTCCACAATGAACGGATTCCTCATTCGTTGGAATGACAAGCAGTAGTAATGAATTTGAGCTTTTGAAATAAAGTCCAACAAAGAATTGCTCTCCTCTCCTATTTCAGCAATCCGCTGAGCGGATACGTTTTACCCGCAACGGTTTGCAGGCTTATTGCTGCATTACCATACTTTACTTCGCAGTTGCCGCCTTTTTTGGAAAGCAGCACGGCATCCGCCAGCTTCCCATCTTTCCATTTCATATGCAACTCGAAGCCGCCTCTTGCACACAAACCCTTTACCTCGCCATCCTTCCATGAAGAAGGAAGCGCCGGCAGCAGTTCAATAAAGTATTCATGGCTTTGCAACAACATTTCGGCAATGCCGGCAGTAGCGCCAAAGTTGCCGTCAATCTGGAATGGCGGATGAGCACAAAATAGATTATTATAGGTACCCCCACTGTTGGTCATTTCCACACCGCTTGAATGCACCGGGTTCAGTAAACGGTTGAGCAGCTTTAAAGCATGATCACCATCGTGCAGCCTCGTCCAGAAACTTACTTTCATAGCAAGCGACCAGCCGGTTCCGCCATCACCTCTTAGTTCGAGCGATTTGCGTGCCGCCTGTGCCAGTGCAGGTGTTTTGTAAAACGATACCTGATTGCCGGGGTATAAGGCAAACAAATGCGACACATGCCGGTGCTGTGGTTCCACTTCTTTAAACTCCTGCGCCCATTCCATCAGCCTTCCATCGGAACCAATAGCAGGAGCTGGAATTTGATCAATCGCTGATCTTATTTTATCAATCATTTCATTCTTTATCTCCAAAACTTCGGCCGCATTTAATGTGTTGGTAAACAAATCGTGGATCACCTGGTGATCATGCGATGGTCCCATGCTGATGCTTGCCTGGCTGCCATCGGGTGCTATAAAATTATTTTCGGGCGAAGCCGCCGGACCAGATACCAATTTCCCCGACACAGGATCTTTTACTAACCAGTCCAGATAAAATGCCGCGGCAGATTGCAATATGGGAAATACCTTTTTTAAATAGGCTTCGTCTTTTGTAAAGGCATAATGCTCCCACAAGTGCTGGTTCATCCATGCGCTGGCGCCAACATGCAATCCCCAACTGGGATGCTCCCCCGGAGCGGTAAATCCCCATACATTGGTAATGGGATGCATCACCCAGCCGCCGGCATGATAATGCGTTTGAGCCGTTTTTGTTCCGGGCGCCTGCAGTGATGCAATCAATTCGGTTAACTGCAGGTGGGTTTCAGAAAGATTGGTTACTTCGGCCGGCCAGTAATTCATCTGCACATTTACATCGGTATGGTAATCGCAGTTCCAGGGTGTTTGTATCTTATTGGCCCACATGCCCTGGAGGTTGGCGGGGAGACTGCCCTGGCGGGAAGAAGATAATAACAGGTATCTTCCGTACTGAAAATAGAGCGTGTATAATTCCTGCTCGCTTTGTGTTTGTTTATTCTTTTGCAAAAGTGCGTCGGTAGGCAGCGTGGTATTTTTATCATCACCCAGCCGGAACGATACCCGGTTCATGTAAAAAGAAAAATCGGCCACATGTTCGCTGCGCAGCGCGGCATAGGGCTTGCTGACAGCGGCCGCGGTAAGCTGTTCCAGCTCCGTTTCATAATTGGTATTGATATAATCCGGGTAATGCAAACGGTAATTAGTAGCCGAAGTTATTACCAGCATTACTTCCGTTGCGTTCTTTATTATTAACCTGTTACCGGATGTTTGTATGCTTCCGCCTTTCAATACCGGTGTTACCACTACTTTGTATTGCATGCCTTGTCCGCCGGCGCCATTGTTCATAGTACCTGTCATCAACAATGTATTTTGCTGCGCCACGGTAGTAAATCTTTCCGGACGGTTGATATCCAGCGTAAAAGAAAGGGCTTTGGCTTTTGATGCGGATAAATGAACGATCAATGCTTTTGCAGGATAGCTGGCAAAAACTTCTCTTTTGAACTGAATCCCTTCCTGGTCATATTTCACGGAGGCGATCCCATTAATAATATCAAGATCGCGGTAATAGTTGGCATAAGCCGCTTTTTTACCGAAATCAATCCACAGATCACCTAAGGTTTGAAAGCAACCAAAGGGAACCGTTGAGCCGTTACCGTTACCCGACCCGGCTCCCCTGCATACCTGTGTTTTGTTGGTGAGCGCGGTGGCTTCCTTATACTTTCCGGTAAACAATAAGTTCCTGATTTCCTGCAAAGAAGCGAAGGCATCCGGGTTGTCATTATCCGACACGCTGCCGCTCCACAATGTTTTATCATTCAGTTGCAATCTTTCTTTATTCACATCCCCAAACACCATAGCCCCCATAAAGCCATTGCCCACGGGCAGTGCTTTCAGCCATTCTTCATCATTCTTCCAGCCATCATCCACATCCTTAACCGATGCATCCGCCGGTGCGGCATACCATAATTTTGGTTTTTGTTGCTGTGAAAAAGAAATTGTTCCGATCAAAAAGAAAATGCCAAAAACTATTGTTCTTTTCATGCCGTTTATTTTAATATTCTATAGTCCAAATATAAACAAGAGAAAATGTAAATGCATACAAATAAACAGATCGTCTATAAGACAATAAAAAAATGCAAAGCGGTGGTACAAAATGTCGCTGGCGAATACAGATTCTTTCCAGCGTGACAGGCTGTAGTAATATGGATCAGCTTTAGCAGTACAGTCGAACCCAACTAACCGCCCGCCCGGATGAACTGTTCGGATAGAGTTGGGAAGGGATTGCTGCCCGTTTTCGCCTCAGATGTGCGGGGTTGATGAAGCATAATAACCTGCGGTAGATATTATGCATCGTGCCGGAGAGTGTATTCATTTACCGCACAAATGGTTTCCCTTCTTTACTCAATTCTCTTTTAATACCATGCAGCACATCGGCAAGATTAATAACAAGCGGAGGATGGTGAAAATTTTTATCCGGGTTGGCTATAGTTTCTGAAAAACCTGTTGCACCTGCTGCATCATTTGTACGATCGGATATGTTTACCTGCGCTGATGCCCTTTCAACAGACTTCAAACAGGCATAATGTACTACGTTAATAATACTTCCGCCAGACAGCTCATACTTTTTAACGATATTGAACAATCCGGCGTTTTCCCATTCCACTCTACCGGCGCCATTACCTGGTATTGATTCCGGCTCAGCAACAAAAACAATATTTTCCGGGAAAGACCTTTCCCATATCTGCGCCCTTTCCCCGGCATCGGGGAAAGGAAATTTCAGAATAGCATTAAAACGGCGAAGGAAAGCATCGTCAATATTACCTTTCATATTGGTCGCTAAAATAATAAGCCCGTCATAATCTTCTATACGCTGCAATAAATACGACACTTCCTGGTTGGCATACTTATCATGCGCGTCGCGCACATTGGTGCGTTTGCCAAATAAAGCGTCCGCTTCATCAAAAAACAATATCCATCCTTTATCTTCCGCACGGGAAAAAAGCATCTCCAGGTTTTTTTCCGTTTCACCTATATATTTTGAAACCACCATAGAAAGATCAATCTTATAAATATCTCTTTTCATTTCATTGGCCAGCAAGCCGGCGGTTAATGTTTTTCCGGTACCGGGCGGACCATGAAACAATGCCCTGTATCCTTTCTTTAACCGATCCTGCATACCCCATTGCTGCAGGAGCGTATTATTATACTTCAGCCAACCGGTAATTTCCTCAATCTGGCGCTGCAGCTCTTCGCTGATCACCAGCGACTCCCATTGTCTTTTTTCTTCAATCCGCCTCGCGGGAAAGGTGATACTGAAATGCGGAGGAGATGGTTTACCATACATCAGTATATCGGCATAATCCTGCGATAAAATTATCCTGCCGCTTAAAGGAGGCTCACCCTGGGCTAGTTCTTCGAGCCATAGTATTTTCTTCCGGCCAAATAAATGTTCCGCTCCAAACAATTGCTGAACTTCCAGTCTTCTTTGCATGTCATCACCTGCCAGCAGAAATAAAGCGGTTTCACCGGTAGGTAAAAAAGCCCGGGAATTTTTACCACGAACGCCGCCGATCTTCGGAAAGTTCCCCGCATCATTTAACCGGCTTTCAATAGCATGGTCAAATAAATCGGAATACAGGTAAGGAGTAAGCACAATTAATAATAAAACAGATTCCTCACGGTTTAATTTGTTGTTACTGATAAAATCGGACAATGGTGCATACCAGTTGCTCAAATCCGGAAGTAAAGGTTCTTCCACCTGCACATCAGAAGGAAAATAAGGCGCCAGCCTGTATTTAATGAGCGTATCGAGGTATATAAACTCCGGCGAAACCGGGAGATCGCGGTACCTCTTATTTTCTTCAGAACTCCTTCCGGTATGATCGGTGCTCATATATCAAAAATTTTCCAGCATTTAATCAAAGTAAAAGTAATATTGCTGTTATCATCTACCGTGTAGCTGAAACCACAGGCCAGTCCTTCGTTATTAATAATAGCTTTTGCGATAGCGCGATTAGTAATGGTATTCCATATTAATTTAATACTGGTTCCGGATTGTGTTATAAGTAAACACTCTTGCGAACCGGTAGCAGGTGAAGAACATTGTGTGGTTTGGGCCGGATCGAAAGTAATATTTCTCTGGGTTGCGAGATAGTGCCTGGCTAAAATGATGCTGAAAGATTCCCTGTCATTTTCTACGAGGCTTTCGGCCTTAGCACCGGCAGAAGGAGAAGACTGTTTCTGCACCGACATCCCATCGCCGCCCGGTTGAACAGCATGCGTTAATTCATGCGCCAGCAAATGTTTTCCTGCAAAAAAGGGTTGCGAAGGCATTTGTTGTTCTTCATGTGTATGCGGGTTCCTGTGCCGGCGGCTGCGATAACTGCTTCTGAACATACAGCAACATTTAAAACATTAACAAAACTATTTTGCTATTTTCTCTATAAATTCCAGCGCCAGGTTTTGATAATCTTCAGCGCCATGCGCATGTTTGTCAAAACTAAAAATATCCGTTCCCGCTTCCTGGGCTTTTGCCAACTGAATATTATTACGGATATGGGTATGAAATGCCTTTTCGCCAAACTCCTGTTCCAATTGCTGATATACCTGCCGGTTCATCGTTTTACGTTCATCATAACGGGTAAGTATAAATCCCAGCACTTCGAGGTTCCTGTTTAATTTACTTTTAACGGCTTTGAAATGGTGCATAAAGCTACGCAAACCTTTCAGGGGTAAGAACTCCGCCTGCAAAGGCATCAATACATAATCGCTGGCCACCAGGGCATTTACGGTAAGCATACCAATAGCCGGAGGGCAATCAATAAAAATGAAATCGTATTTCTCTTTCAGTGATTCAAGCATCCAGGAAAACACCTGCTCACGTCCGTACACACTTACAAGTTCCAGTTCGGCGCCCGCCAGTTCTATAGAAGAAGGAACAAGGGGCAGGCCTGATCGGGTTTGAATGATCGTTTGCACCAGGTCACCACTTTCTCCTGCAATTTCTTTCTTCAGTTCTGTAAAGAGGTTCTTCTCCGGCTCATCCAATACACCCAGCGACTGCGATAAATTGGCCTGAGGATCAGCATCAAACAGCAACACTTTTTTACCCATGCGCTGCAATGCCGCCGCAAGGTTGATGGCGGTGGTGGTTTTGCCTGAACCGCCTTTTTGAATGGCAATTGAAATAACAGACATGTATGCGGTTTTATATTTTTCTTTCTTTAACCTGTTCCACATCAATGCTGCTCACCTCCGCTCCGCGTCCACCGGCGGTATATACCGCTACCACATCCAGGCTATCCGTACTTTCAATAACAAGGAATCCTTCAAAGCCATGTATAAAAGTGAGGCCAAACTCACGCACCTGGGCACAGGTTATTCTTTGTACGACATCGGGATCAAGTCCGTCATTAAAATATTTTGAAATACCGATAGGAGAAGCGATCTTCTTTCTCATTTTTATTTTTTTGTTCAGGGGATTATGAATATTTACCGCCGTTTGGTAAACACCAGGCAGCAATGCGTCCGTTGTTTGTGAAGTGCCGGGAATATGGGCTGTGCAAATAAATTTCACAGCGTACTGAAACCGGTACCTGGTTCGTGAAATAACTGCTGCTTTTGCCATGATGCTATTTTTTTGATGAGCAATAAATGATTGACTTTATTTATAAATCAGGTGCTCCGCTTAATCATTAAAATAAAACAATGCTTTTTCCCATACACATTTGCCAATTTCCGCTCCCAGCTTTTGTCCATCCCTGTCTCCCTTAGAAAAATGCGTTCCACCATACAGTCCTGATTTTCCCGCTTGTTCTGCCGCTGCAGTAAAAGTGTCCCATTCTAATGTTATATCCTGCGTTGGTACTGTTCCTTTTTCAATTGCAGAACACCCTTTTTCAATAACGGTGCAGCCGCCAAACTGATCACTACCGGTATAGTATTGTAGTATGGTGGCAGCAGCACGACTGAATGTACTGTGCACTGAAACATGTTCCGGGAAAGGTGGGGTGGCAATATAAGATTGCCACTCTTCTCCTTTAATCGTTTCCCTGCCTTTATGCGCACCGCCCCAGGCCTGTATATCTTTGCCGCGGTACAGTTCCCGTATTGCCGTTACCGGCCGTACCGAATTATACCGGTGCTTGCATTCCCAGCAGGCAATGGAGGCATCGAGCAGGGCATTAGAAAGCACAAAAAATAATTTGATGCAATCGGAATCACCATATTTTTTATTAACGGCTACAAACTGTGCAATTTCGCACCAATGCCCTGCCGGAGTATAAGTGCCGGGGCCATCGGCCCAATATGCTGCAATAGCTTTTTGTTTATCTGTTAATGCTGCGCTGAGGGTTAGTATTTCTCTTGCCTGATCTTTAAATTGCGACTGGTGTTTTTTAAAAGGCGGTTCAGGTCTGAACTGTCCATTATAGTTGAGCGAAAATGACTGTATCAGTCCCCAATGCGGAACAGGGAAGTGCTGTATTTTATATTGCCCGGATGAGATCATTGTTCTTAATGGTTGCCAGTAATTCAGGTCATTTACTTTATCCCAGGTATTTACAGGTGTATATCCGGTATAATCGCTCCAGGATGGCATATGCAGCGTTCCATAAGGATTGGAGCCATCGCCGGCGCGATATTCGATCACTAATTTAGCTATCACATTTCCAATACCCTGCGGCATTGTAATATCTAAGGATGTATCAGCAGGATCGTAATCCAGTTCATGCATCAGCCCGCGAAACATGTTCTTGTTTTGTGCCGGCAACACCAGCCAAAACAATTCCACCAACACACGGTAAGCGGCATAGCTCACCGCTTTCCGGCGGTTATCCTTCCTGCATTTTTCATCATCCTTTATTTTTATGTATAAAGCCGTGCGGGTGCTGAGCGCACCATCGGTATACACACTCCACGCATCGTACGTGGCAGTATGCAGCATAGCCAATGCCCTGGCCGCCAATGGCGGGGATGTTTTGGAATACCGGATAGCGTTTAAGGCTAACTGGTTCCATTGGAGGGCGATGGGTTTTATTGTATTAGCTGACATGGCTTACTAATTTTTATTGATGCCATAATGATTCTGGTATTTAAATCCTGATCTATCCTGTTTTGTTCGTTCTTCCTTTATTTAATTTTTTAAATTCATCAAGCACAGGCCCATCCATTATTTTATTTAATACATCACCGGCGTCATTTTCTGCTTTTTTGGCCGCTATCAGCTTTTTGTTGATTGACGCTTCAGCAACAGATGTTGTTTTTGCTTCAGCGGTTATCATGCTGCTATACATTAAAAGCGACCCGATATACCAATAGATGTATTCACTTTCTCATCTGCAGGCTTAACGGGATTAGTATTATAATCAAATTTTATATCAAGGTTCACGCCTTTTCCTACAGGTATTTGTATATCTAATTTCAGCTCGCCATCTTTAAGAAACTGGTACGATTTCATACCTATGCCGGTACCATAAGAAAGTATATTGCCCCATTTTTTGCCCGTACCCAGGAAACCAAAATTTGTTTGCAGAAGGTTAACGCCTATTCCATATCTCAGAAAAGTATTCCACATAAGCTCATTATCGCCGGGATGTAAATTGGCTGCCTGGTAAAACTGATGAGCATTGTTTAAAATATTTTCATCAATATCTAATTTTAACTGGCCGGCAAAACATCCGAAATCCGGAAATGCAGGATCTGCCACACATCTGCCGGCACGGGCGGACCATTTTTTTGGAGGGATCACAGGCACTTGCTTCGGATCCGGTGAAGCTGGTTTGGTTTCTCTTGGCCCCTGTTCTTCCTGTCGCTGAATCCTGTTTTCTTCCTGCCCGCATGCTGTACATTTTTTTTGTATCGCACCCCTACCGCCAACACTAAACTCATTCGTTTGCTTGAAAAAAGCAGAATCCCCAATACTGCTTTCACCAAAAAAACTTCCCTCCGCCTTCTTTGAAAAGAAGGGCTGGTTTGCTTTTTGCACCGTAGCAACAGTTGCCGTTTTTGGTTCAGCCGTTTTCATATTCATATTTATTTTCCGGTTAATACGGACACTAACAAGGGCGGTAGATTAGCGACATACTTTGTATCAGTCCTTTAATGTAGAAGAATTTAAAATGTTATCTATTTCAATAGTATGGTTTGTATGGTCGGTAAACATAAATACAAACACGAGTGCATTTTTATCAAAACTCTTTACCCGAAAATCAATGAATGCAACTGCACTGTAGTCAATAAATGTGCAGCGATACGAAATAAGCAGCCGATTCCAGTCTCCGGTTTTTTCAAAGGCATACGATGGTGTTATTGTTTTAATTAAAGCCGGCAGTTCATTGAGTTTTTTCATGAATGAATTGCTACTGATATCAAAAGATGTACTTCTAAATACATAAGCCCGCACTTGCAAATCGGCAAAGCTTAACCCCTTACTACCCCAGCCCTCTGCACCTACATGAGCAAAACAATTTTCAAATGGCAATAAGTAGTTTACGTAGGTGGCAAATTCTTTATCCCATTCCCCTTCTGCATTTTTTACAGTGGATAATTCCTGAATTGATAAATGCAGGTTTGGATAAGTTTCGTTTTCATTATGCCATTTTATCCATTTCTCAGGTATAACAAAACTAGCTTTTCCATCCTCTGAAATAATTTCCCTGTTTTTTAAAACAGCACCCATTTTGTTATTTAATTTCTCATCTTCCATTTGCTTGTTTTTAAGGCCGGTACAACCTGAATTGACAAGGACTATACAATTTATAATTACCAGAAAGGATATTTCATTCATAGTACGGCATCATGGATTTACAATATCAACCATTGCTTTGCTTACGCGCCTGCCTGGCCGAGTTTGACATGGAGTCATAATAAATCCACTTGGATGGTCAAGTCCGAGGAAGTGGCCACATTCATGAGCAAGTCCCAAACCATCAGCACATGGGTTGTCTCCAATTAAAGTATTCACACCCAGATTAGCTGCATCATTCGGCCATGTTCCGTCTTGCATATATCTCCAGACTCTAAAAACGTTATAATTTGCTCCTGCGCCTGTTGCTATTACTGTTGCCCATTCTCCTCCGCCTGGCAGGGCTGATGTCCAGTCAACTGCGGCTCCTAAATCTCCGGCAACAACAACGTTTTGAGCGGCTCCTCCGGTAAATAAAATATTAGCCTGTAAATGCCATACACGGTTAAGCAGAGAGCGCATGGTATCCGCGTCCGGTGTTCTGTTTGAACAATGTGGGCCACCTGCCGCTGCTGCTCTTGAATCGCATACATAATGAAATGCAACTGACCGGGTCAACTGATTCTTGACCGTTACCCGCAATGTACCTAATATTGTTGCTCCCTCTCTTGCAGTAATATTTGCAGTTCCACGGGTAATACCAGTAACGGCGGCACCTGTATCTGTCCGCTGCACTGTAGCAACTGCCGGCGTATCACTTACATAGGTTGGTATAGCACCGGCAGGCGCCACTGTAACCTGTGCATGTCTTCTTCCATTTACCGGTACTACCAACCAATTGGGCGCAACAGAATTATCATAACCGGTAAATGCTTCAGCAGGCTCCTCAGCAAAAACAGCAGCTGTAGCAGGTGCAGGTGACGGACCAGCTACAGCCACAGTGCCTCCCCTATCCTGCATATTCAGCCTGCGCATTGTTTCGCTACCCACAATACCGTCTAAGAGTACGGCACCATTGTCTACCTGAAACTGCCTCACAGCAGCCTTTGTTTCGTTTCCAAATATGCCATCAGCGCCAAACAGCGGGAGCGTATAACCTAAAGCCAATAGTGCTTCCTGTATAAGTCGCACATGGGTACCCCTGCTATGGGTTTGCGTACTCACAACCGTTGTTCCATCAAATACGCTTTCTAAAATATTGTTTCCGGAAAACCGTGTTGCAGTTAAATTCGTTTGGCACTGTATTGACCCATTTCTACTTTGACTGATTTTCCCATCACCATTTTTGGCAGTGCTCAAATTCTTTTGAGCCGTACCCCCCTGCTGCACCACATGCGTTAACTCATGCGCCAGCAAATGTTTGCCTCCGGAAGAATCCGGATTATATTTTCCATTGTTAAAATAAATATTGCTGCCATGCGTGAATGCCTGTGCATTCAAATCCTTGTTCATCTCTGCTGCTTTATTATCCGTATGCAATCTTACATTTGAAAAATCTGCTCCGAAAGAATCTTCAAATTGCGTCTTTGTATTTGCCGGCAAGGGATTACCACTTCCTCTGGAGGCATTTAAGCTGCTTTCAATATGCGGTGATGCTGCGGGTATGGAAGATGATTCAGCTTTAGCATGTAGTTCTTCTTCCTTCTCACACGCTGTACATTTGCGTTGTATTGCATTTTTCTTTTCTTCTTCTTCGCAATGGGCACATTTGGTTTGCACGGAAGGATTTGCCAATCGTTGCACCACTTTATCTGCCATTTCATCGGCTTCCCTTTCGTATTTATCATTGGGCTGGCCGATGGATAATTTTGTTTGCAGAATACCATTTCCTTTTACAGCATGCCCAGCAGAAGCTCTAAAAAAAGATGGCTGTTCCGTATCGGCTTTACTAAAAAAATTATCCGTTCCGTTCTTTGAAAAGAAGGGCTGGCTTGCCTTTGCAACTGAGGCAACCGACGCTGTTTGCGATTCAACCGTTTTCATATTCCTATTTCATTTTTCTGTTTAGTGGAGGCACTCACTATTCACTATTCACCATTCACTATTCGCCACTCACCCACTCACTACTGTCTCCTCACCTCCATTCCACCCACAATATTTCTTTCATCCAGGGCAGTTTAATGATCCCCAGGTTCCAGGGCAGTTGGTCTAACAATACATCTAATGCACCGCGCTCTACCTGCAGGTATTGCTTATCGTTCCTGGTAAAAAACTTTCCCCGCCTTTGCAGGAAGCCTTCGCGTAATCCATCCGGAGAAGTATGCTGTAAAACCGTCCATTGTTCAATAGCGGCCTGCAACATACTATCTGCTTCATTTAATTCAGCTTTACTCCATTCCATATCTTTTTCCACAGGCATTGCCAGCGGCCAGTTGCATAGTATTTTGGGAACAACCAATTCATATTCTTCCGCTTCCCCCCTACCTGTAGCGGCATAATGCAAAAGGTACAGCGCTTTTTGCCGGGAACGTTCGTCTTTAAATGCTCCCTGGTTCACCCATTGCAACCGGTTAAAGAGCGCCGAAATAAATGGGTGGATCAGTACCATTCCGGCATGCTGTACAAAAACGCCTTCTTCCTCTGCGGCAGAAATATCCTGATTTGTTTTTGTCTCCACTGTTGCAGGATCAACGATAGCATCGTCAGTTTGCTTTGGAAAATGCGTTTTTTTATTAGCTATTATTTTTTTAAGTATGGGTAAAATAGCCCGCAGTTCCCCGGCATGAGTAGTAATAATATTTTCAACAACAATTGAACTGGTTAGTTCTCTTTCTAAAATTTTTTCAACAAGCTGCAGCGGCGTTAATGCTTTTTCAACTTGTGCAGCAACCTGTATTAACTGTTCCCATATCTTTTGTATAGCAGCTTTTTGATTAGCTTCGGTTAAATTTCCGTTGTTTAACCATACCAACAGAAGAGAAAATTGTTGCACCAGTTTTGGCAAACCCTGTTGATTCCCGGCGGTTAAAACTGCAACCAGTTGCTGTAAAAATATTTCGCTGTGCTGTAAAGCGATCCTTCTTACAACAAAAGGATGATGTTTAATGATGCTTCTCAGTTCAGATATGCTCCCGAAATCAACGGCTAAAGTTTCCAAAACTTTTTCATGCCACGCATCGCTTACCTGCAAAACATTCCAGGGCAGATACCCCTTTTGCATATAAAATAACCATTGCCTGTAATTGTTGAAAGACACGCCCGTGTGTTTAGTGTTTTCCTCTTCCCGTTTAGCTTTAATTTGCTGATACAATTGTTCCCTTATTTTTGAAAGAATAGCTTCGTTCCATTTACCCCGTTTCACTTCTTTTTCAGAAAGAATGCCCAGGTCAATTTCAAGATAATCTATTTGAATGATTTCACCCTTGGCCGACAATCCGTCAAAAACATTTTCCATCAACGGCACAACATCCCGCGTGTAATATTCGCTCACGCTTTGCTGTATACCAAAAGCATCAGCTTTTACGGGAAGCGCCAGGTTGATGATCTGTTTTTTTATGATGTGTTGCATAACAGGTTATCTCATATTGGGAAAAACAAGTCATTTAACATGGTTTCATTCAGCGTCGGCTGGAATACTGCTATTTCAGCAAAGTTCCAGTAAGCATACAAAGCCTTTATATCTGTTTCTGCTTTTCGCAGCTTTTCAAAAACCGTTTTTAATTCGCGGTGCTTAATTTTATCCTTACCATTAAAACAAAGCTTGTCTAAAAAATAACAGGTACCGGTTTGCAGGAGTTCACGTACCTGTTTCTTCGTGAGTGCCTTCACAGGCTTTTCAGGAGCTTTGTTTTGCAGCACTTCAACAATCAGCTTTGATAATCTTTCCCGGGTAGGATGCGGGTCCGACAGGAAACGCTGTACTTTGGCTGCAATGGCATTATTGCCCGACTTTTCAAATATATTATCTGCCATCTCTCTGTATTTCGCGAGGCGGCCGTTTATCACCTGGCGTTTCCGTTTTGCCATATCCTTATCTGGCAAACCCGTTTCGATTTTCCTTTCTACTAAAGATTTTCCGGATATGCCGACAGGCTCGGATAAGTCTTCATTCATTTCTTCATTATGGCTCCTTACTATGTTTAATAAAGGCGTACCGGGTATATCAGGGTTGCGGGGTTCTGTTCTTTCACAGGGAACAAACGTATACTGATCACACTGCTGATCATACCAGCAGTAGAGCTCATTGATCTGCGACAAATATTTATTTTCTTCTTCTCCGTCATTCCCTTCAGCAAAACAGGGATCGGGTTGTTGCACATTCTCTTCACAAGGCAGGCAAACCATACAATCATCCAAACATTCATAATTCCGGTCAAATAAAAAAGTGAGGAAATCACATACTGAAAAATCATCTGTACAGTTTTTTTTCTGTGCCAGCCAGCGACCCCAGCTTGTGAATTTTGTTTCAAAGCAGCAAAAATCGTGTGGCGCCAGCCATAATATGCGCAGCAGCACATGGGCAGGCGCCTCGCAGTATAATATGTTTTCAAGCAATGCCCTGTTCTCTTTTTTGCGGAAACGCTCCGGCCAGGCCGGCAATACTACCGTAGCAATAAAAGAATACCGGTCGGCGCCGGGAACAAAACAAATATCCTTTTCCTGCGTGCACGGGTCTTCATCCTGAACCGGCCACACAAAGCGGCATCCTGTTTCATCATCACATTGCTTATTATACTGTGAACAGCGGCAATCTTCCGGATTGCAGCGCGGGCGGAGCAAAATATGTTCCACCACATGCAGGCCTTCACTGTTGATCAGCGCTTTTGCACGGGCTACGGCTTCGCAGGCCATTTCAGCATTGGTATAACACTGGGGGTTAACCGCTACTATTTCACTGCTATGCCAGTTGCGGATCGCCGCTTCCTGCCAGTACCAGGTAATATTTTCATCTGCTATTATTGCATTCCTGCTAAACTGAATGGCAATACCATGTGAATAGCATCCGCAGTCAAATACAGGCTGGTAATAACTAAAATTCAGCAGCAGCCGCATAATGGTTTGTAATGCCAGTTCCGCTTCTGCGCAGGTAGAGTAACAACAATCCGCTTTCCATGCTATATAACAGGGTGGTTCGTCTTCCCCGGGTTCACTGCCGCAACCACAGGGCTTTTCTTCTGTTATATCTTCATTACAGGTATTGAAGCCGGGCAGCTTTATTTCTATACAATACCTGTAAGTATCGCCGCCTGCTTTTGCATCCTTCGTTTTTTTTACCGGATAATAGCAAACGAACAACTGCAACATTTCTTTCCATGCCGTAAGCGTTATATCTTTCTGCAGGGAACCGGCAATGATTTCATTTTGATCGTCCCTTAAAACTATTCTTCCTTCTTCTTCCTTATAATTTTGGATTGAGTCAACATATTCGGTTAAAGTCGCTATCCTGTCGCTTATACAATTGTTGTCCCTGTTACTGATACCAACAGCGGCAAATGCGGTTCCATCATCATTTCTCAATACAACTGCGTTATCATTTTCTTCCGCCTGCCATGCTTTCTTCTTTATGGTTTCTTTTAGCGACTGGTACAATTTGACCAACGCGTTATCTCTTTTTTGAGGCGTGTCATATTTACATGGATGATAAACCAAACCTGCGCCACAGGCAACATAAAACGAATAACAGCAGTCTTCTTTTCGCCTGTAGGTGTGAAAAGCATTTTCAGTTTGTGCTGTACAAATGAGCTTTTGCACGCCTTCCTTACCCCAGGCCTGCTCTTCCGAGATAAAGCGTTCGGCGCTTTCCGCAAGCACTTCCCTGAGGTATACCCGGTAAACAGTTTTGGCACCCGCACAATGATCGCAGTCTGCGTAATAGTTGCCCTGGTACCACAACAGCATCACAAAAAAATCAAATTCCTTTTTTGCTTCTCCGGCAGTAGTATAGAACTTTACGCTCTGCCATTTTTCAGTTCCCTGTTCCGGAGACAGCAAGGTGAAATAATATACGTACGGTTCATTTTTCTTAATACAGTTATCCGCAGTGGTTTGGTCACCGGGATTTTGTTCACAGGAAAAAAGTTCATAAAACGTCTTTGATTTATATTGTACCAGCCGTATGGGATAAGTGAGCGCCATTTTTACCATTGCAGCTATCAGTATATTATCCGCAGCGCCCAGCGCATCTTTTGTGGCTGCGGGCACAAAAACAATACTATCGGCACTGCCATAAGCATTTGCATTATGAATAAGGATTTCTGTAAGACTTATGGATTTTCCATAATTAACCGGATCAGATGCCAGGTGCAGCAGCAACAGATAATTTTCGGCAAATGCATTCTCCGCATCATCGCTGTTTTGATAGCCTTGCGTACTTTCAAAAAGGATCAGCGGTTTTCCTGCCAGAGGGCCCGACGGATAAAATTGATTCAGGCATTTAAGCTGGTAGTGATACCATGTGATTTTTGTGGCTTCATCTTTTCTTTTATTAATGATATCGCCACCCATGCAAACCTGCAAACAGGCGGCGCCATACTTAAACAACTTTGCCAATGACTTTATATCCGGCCCGGCGCTGGTTTTATCGGCAAAAGAACGGCTATAGAAAGCAAGCGGGCGATCTTTGTCTACCAGCCGGTACACAAACAACCCCTGCTCGCTAACAGGGTCTATACGCACACTATCAGAGAACGCGGCAGAGCTGGTACTTTCCGTAAGGCGGCTTATTTCTTTCTGTTCCAGCAATAGCTTATCTACAGCAGCTTTAGCCCTTATGATGTCTTTAGGTTCTCCTTCATCAATGAGTTTTACAGAACTAATTGCTATATCATCTTTGTGCGCCACTAAAAAAAGTTCATGCTTCACTGCATCAACGCGCAGGGTTGACGAGGCATTATAAAATAAAGTAGCGGCGGAAAGCGCCTCTTCCGGGTTTGTGTAATCACGTACACTATAAAATAAATACCGGTTATTTTTTTCATACCCCAGGCTGTAATTAAATTTCCAGCGATGGGGCTCTTTTTCTATTTCGATAAAATAACGATTCTTTTTTACAATGTCCAGGATCAGTAGCCGGAGCTGCTCCGCTTCTGCTTCAGTATTGTTTTCAATTATACAAACAGCCCTTACGGTTCCCCGATCTGCTACCCGGATAGCAAACTTACCGGTTGCAGCATTCCGGAAAATTTCATAGTGCTGCTCCCCGGTTAATAAGCCCAACAATGCAGCGGCATCTGTGAGTGCTTCAGTAGCATTATTAAATTCACTTACGGATTGAAATTTGAAATTATTTTCTTTATCTAACAGATCATAGGTAAACTGAGCAGGTTTTCCAACGATGCTGTTATTAACGTCAATTTTAAAAGCATCTGCATTAATAAAGGATAAGACGCCGGTGTTTTTTTCGTCATAAATCAATGTGCCCAGGCGGGCAACATCTTCACCATATTCCCATTTTTTCCGGTCGTCAATTTTTGTTATTGTTTTCAATACGGCTTTCCGTGCTTCTTCTTCAGATGGATAGAATGCCACTGATCTGCGAACCTGCTTCCCGTTTGAATCATTTAACCGGGGAACATATTTATAGGTGCTTTCAAATATTGCGGCAGCCGGATCTTTTGGTATAAACAGTTCCGTAATGTTACCGGCAACAGCCATTGCCTCTTCTTTTGCTGTATATTGAAACGGGAAAACTGCTGAACGGTTTGGCGCGTAATGTATGGTTAGCCTATACGCATTATCATGTTCAATAAATTCAGGCTGATAATTGCTTTTCCCGGGCAATGCGCTGAACAGGGCTTTGGCCGCCATCAACGCTTCATTCCTCGTATCAAATTTTTCATCTATGGTGAACCAGGAAGTGCCGGCGATTTTTAATATTACTTCAAACTGTTCTTCATATTCAGCTACTTCAAAATTGCAGAGGCTACGTTTGCGGTTAGCAATGCCACTGATGGCTTTCACTTTATTTTCGAACCCGGAAACATTTCCGTTGTTCCAGTTATTTTCTAAATAATCGTATGCTTTACCCCTGTTGCTGCTCAGATCATCATAATGAGTCAAAAAATTTTCTTTCCATTTTATAACGGCCCCTGTCAATTGCTGATCTGTTAAGAAGCCAAAAGACAGCAGGGCATAATCCGTAAACTGTTCGGCGAACCTCGAAAGCAGGTGATCAAGGAACTGCTGCCGCCGTTGAGAAAATAATTCCCCGCTTTCAACAATCAGTTGCAGGTATTTTTCGAATGTGAGCAGGTTAAGCTCCATATCGAAGGAAAAACCTCCGGTGGCAGTAACAAAGGAGCGGTAGTTTTCACTGAATGTTCCAATGTACTTTACTGAAGCGGCATTTTCAGCAGCCTCCTGCACGTTGCTGAAATACTTTTTGCTTACGAGCGCCATTTCATCAGAGCCGGTGAGCATATAATAGTAAATACAACCGTTGGCTGCAGTAACATACACACATTCATATTGGTTAAACAGCAGGTCGTTCTTCAACTGGCTGATAGCCGTTTCCTGCTCAGCCATTGTGTTAAAAGTATAGGGCTCAAAATTGCCGGGAGATAAAGTTTTTAGCTTATCATCATCTTTAAGTTCAAGTAATTTCATTTTATCTACAGGCAACACAAGTATTGTGCCTTCTGTGCCCAAAGCGTTTGCATTGCTTTCACTACTATTAAAACGAAGCAGTTGCTGCAGGTCGGGAACGGATGAAAGCCGGTTGATAAAATAAGTATGATTTTCTTCGTTGCTATCTGATGCCGACAATGCGAATAAGGAACGCATATGCTGCAATTGCGAAAGATAATTGGCCAGTAACTGGTCGAAAAATAAAAGATAAGCCTTCAACTGGTAGGCCTGCGCTTTTCGCAAGGAAGAAGCTCCATCCGGCAGCCCGCCTTCTGCAATGCCATATACCCGCGGAAATTCATTCTGGATGGAATAGTAATCGGCCAGGTCATTGCGGTAAACCCCTTTGGGAATTTCATTATCGAGATAAGGCGATGGAGCTTTATTGAGAATTTTTCCATTACCGGAAAAGTTGATCTGGAAAAGTCCTTCAAATTTTTTAAAATCAATAAAAACCGGCCTCCCATGTTTGGTAAACTGAAACCCTGAACACTGGACAGAAAATTCCGGCACATGATTTTCGGGGATATTCAATTTCCACGAATTGGGGGGAACAGGAGTTTTGTTGTTACAGAATCTCAGCTCAAGATTACGAACGCCCTTTATTCCTTCCACTTCAAACAAGGCATTGTATACATCCGACAAATGAATTTCTTTTCTCAGTTTCAATTGTTCCAGCTCCCCGGCATCGGTAAAGCCATGGCTTTCTGCAATATTGTAAGGGCGGCCGGCAAAAATTTCATCTATTGATTTTTGCTTTTCCAATAACTGCTGCAGCGTATAAAACCGGGGAGCCGGAGAAAAAAATGTTCTCAATTTTTCAACTATATCAATATATGCTTTTTCAATATCTGCATTATCTTCCAGCTCTATATCAGCGCATACACCTGTTTCCTGTTTGCATAAAAAATAAATATCAATAAAATCTTCGCAGAGGTTGCGATGCGACATCAGCGCGTTTTTAATTTTATCTTCCAATTTCTCCTTTTCTTCCGGGTCGTTTTTTATTTTCTCTTCAACTTCATTTTCCAGGTCAATATATATGTGGTATAATCCATTAAGAAAATCAATACACGGCACATCACTTTCATGGTTGCCGGCGTTACCGCCCGCAGGGTCTTCCTGCCAGCGTGGACGGCAAAAATCTTTCTGATCTGTGGCTATTTCCAGCCAGGCATTCTTAACGCCTTCTATATCTATCAGCAGTTTTCTAAAATCGGTAATGGTAAGCGGATTACAGGCCAGTATTTGTGCAGGTGTGAAAAAGTTATTATCCTTTGAGCTGTCATCAGGGTTCCGGGTGAGCAGATCTTCCACAGGGAGGTTGGTACGATACCCCAGATCAAGCAATGCATAGCAAAGCACCTCCAGGATGGTGATGCCAGGATCGTGCACATTATGATCTGTCCATATCTTACCTCCTAATTTCCCCAGATAATCAATACCTTCGGCTCTTAGCTTGTCAAAATCTAAGTAGCCGGGAAACCCCGAATTATTTTTACTGATAACCATATTTTCCTGACCACCTGCCATCCTAATATTTTTTACCCTATTACCACATCATCTTTACAATAATCAGCAACAGGTATTTTTTTATTATCACAACAATCCACCTCCTGCCCCTGCACATCAAAACACCGGCCCCATTCTTCACAATCCTTACCCGGAATGCACACATCTATATCGCCGGCAATTAAAATGCTGCGCGGTGTTTTAGGGCATACCGGCCTTAGCAGCTCTTCTTTTTTTGTTTTATCCGGCCAGGGATCATCATCATGCCGCATGAGCAGATCAATAATATAATCCACATAATCCCTTGTTTCCAAGAAACGTATAACTTCAGACCGACCAACACACTGACCAAATCGCAGCTTATCGTATTCACCAATTGCCCATGGCGCTAAAAATTCACGCAGATCCTGTTTCATCTTTTCTTTATAATAATTTTCATCCTTACCTGCAATCAATTTTACTTTTAAACAAAAATGTACTTTTTCGTATCGCGGGTTCATGGCCCGGAAGCGAACAAAAGGCGAGCTGCGTTTCTTACAATATTCCTGTATATCACCGAGCATACTTACCGGAACACGTGGCTCAAAAGATTGGGCGGCTTTTAGCTGGTTTAAATCCGGAATAACGGCAAGCAGCACATAGCCGGGGGCAATGGGAAAATCATTTTTATACTCGTGGGCATTCAACGCAAAACTGTGATTGATGCATTTTGCTTTAAACAATTGAGGAAAAGCTTCTAATACCAACCGCTCATAATCGAATTTTTGTATCGCTCTTCCTTTGTGGCGGAGCAATTCGCTTATCCGCACATAAAAATGTCCTTCGGCTTCCGGCACCCGGCCCCCAAAAGAATCAAAAGGCTGGCTTAATTTTTTAACATTCGCATCTGCTTCATTCAGTTTGGATATGGCTCCGGCAGCCAATGACTTAGAAAGGCGCAGTTTGTCATTTCCCTCCTCATTAGTGAAGGTAGCGCGGATAGCCTGCGTATATATACCCATCGTTTCACACACCGTTTTACTATTTTTTGATACGGAAGCTTTGATCCAGTGCAACTCTTTCGGCAGAACAGTGTTATCCTTTGTCATGTTTTCAGGCAATGCAAATTTTACAATGCCCGAAGTGGTTAACCCATCTGTGGCATCATCCTGCACTTCAAAACCTTTACGAAGCGTTTTCCATTGGTTATTCTCCAGGTAATACCAGTTTACTTCTTCAATATCTGATTCGGAATCGGCCGTAGCTTCCGCCAACTGGAATAATACATTTACATTACTGCCAGGTTCCAGGTCTTTTAAACCAATAAACAAATTGCCCTCATCACAGCAGGTGGGAAATAAGGTGGGCTGTAATGTTATCTTTTCTGTTTTGTATGTACCATCAAAAGGATAGAGATGGATCAGGTCCATATCATTAATCGTAGCTGTGGCAGTATAGTCAAGAGAAATATTTTTAATGATCGGCGTCCAGGGCTCGTTAGGAATCAATACGGTTAAAGGCTTCACTATTTCCCCCGTAAAAACATCAAAAATACCCAGGAATGTTTGAAGCACGGCCAACTTGTCTTTTGTATCTGCCGTCTTCTGCAACGAATTGTCAGCAAGCGTTTTGCTGCCATGAACCAGTGGAATGAGCGTATCTCTCTCTGCATCACTTACACTATTAACAGGTGGAGGCGGCGGAAAGCCAATGGCGCTATCAAAAGTTGTATTTAAGGTATCTACGATATCTTTAGCAAGCTGTGCAGCATCTTTAGATTTGAATATTTCGTCTTTCAGTTCAACAATTGCTTTACCAAGACTTCTGAAAACGATAACCGTGTTGCCGTCTTTTCTATACACAGCCCCTTCAAGAATGGAATCAGGATATTTTCCCATAGCCATCATTTGCCTGGCTAAAATAAATGGATAGTCTTTGTGCAAAAAATCCTGTTCCTGCAAATTGATTTTAATAAATCCTTTTCTTGTGTCTGATTTTAAAGCGGTTTCTGCAGCATCCGGCAGCGTAAATTCCCTGGAAAACTGACCGGGAAAATCTGAAGGTTTCACCACTATACCCTGACTATAGAAACCATCCGGGGTACAAGGTGACGGAGAGGCTGGAGTAAGCTGAGGTATAGCGGGAGGAGGAACAACATCAAATAATTTTCTATTGAGCACTTCGTCAACCCAACTACCATTTTGAAGTACGGAAACTTTGATTTTAAAATTATCCTGATCCAGTCCAAATATCTGGAGGTTTACATCTTCCACCACGTAGGCATTATAATATTCCCTGAAATCATTCGGTTTGTCTTTCCAGTTTAAATTGATCCTTACCGAGTTCCATTTCTTGCAAAAAACCTCACCCGATCCTATATAAAAATTGGGACCCGTTTGATTGTGCAAACAATAGCTTTTTGTTTTATCATTAATCAATGCTCTTATTGCTATTTTATCGGCATTATTAAAAACCGGGTTATTGCTATTGTCTTTTATATCTAAAAAAAGTTCCAGCTCATTCTTCGCTATAACTTTTTTAAACCCATTTGCAGGAGTGATCAGGCTTTGAAGATAGTTTCTGGCTTTAACAGAGATAACAGGAGTGGCATCATTAATAAATGCCGGTGTAATACAGACCGTTGGATTGACCACACTAAAGTCAACGATATCGGGTCGCGTTCCAAAAGGATATACCAGTCCATTTACATCCTGCACACTTTCGTCATTCTGAACAATAAAATTTTTTAGTCCGCATACGCTTACATCAATCCTGGTTGCATCCGTTGGATCGTTACTCAGCTTATCCAATACCGTCACATTCCGGAAAAAATGATACAGGGAAACCGTATGGCTGCCTGATGAGGATGCTTTCAATAAGCAGCAAGGATCAGCCGATCCTGTGTTTTCAATCTTTTCTTCCAGTTCAGTATCTGTAAATGCTAACTTTATTGTATCATCCAGTTCCACCTTAACCAAAGGCAGGGTGGTGTTAAAATCTTCTTTCAGTTCGTCTTTATTATAAAAAGTTACCGCAGGCTGATCTGCTGTAAGCGCGGCATTGATGTGTAAAAGAAATTTGCCTGCAGAAAGTGCAGGGCTCATGGTAATGGCTAAAGCACCGGTTGGCTCAATCCATTCCTTCTCTCCACTGAATAAAGCTTTTAAAGCTTTCCGGGGTTTAAACAGTTTATCCAATACCGCTTTTTCAGCAGGTAAAGCAGCATTGTAAAATATATCCCAGGCTGCTTTTTTCAGCACCGCATCATATTGTTTTATTTCTTCTGCACAATAGCATACCTTTTTGTCATGGATAAGAAAAGAACGAAGCTTATTTTCAAGCGCTTTACCGATCCCATTTTTAAGCGCGTCCGCTACCAGGTCTTCACTGATATAATAATACGTTTCATTCAATGCCGCAACGATATCACTATAGAAACCGGGAGAATGAATAAAATCGGGATATTTTTTCTTTGGACGGGGGGCTGCACCCGGGATGTCCTGTGTTGTTTCTTCACAACAGTTCCGGGTTGCAGGAGTTTCTTCATTCGCCGTCTCATTGCAGTAATCATTGGTTAACCGGCATGCTAATGTTATATCTATTGTTCTTTTTCCTTCATTTAACAGCAATACCGGCGATGCCAGTATAAATCCTATCCTGGCATTGGGATATGGCCGGGCAAATGTTTTTTCAGGATCAGTGTATTTGCTAAGCTTAGCACCCAGCGTGGCGAAACTTTTAGGATCAGTATCTTTAAAATCTTTGATCAGTCCATCTGCTTTACCGGCAGTGGGCGCCATATATACACCTTCTATATAAGTGTGCTCAAATATATTTTGATTATTGAGAAACAAAGTACGTTTGTCTGCCACCTGTGTTTTATTCACCACAATTTCATCATCAAGCGCAAAGCGGATCTCTGATTTGTTATTATCCTTCCCGTCTTTAACCAGGAGTCCTTTCTTCAGTAAATATTTATCTAATTGCTTTTGGATCTCAAAAACAATATGCGCTTTATCGGGCACGGCGTCACGGGCCTTTAATTGCAGCACCTGTTTGTAAAAAAAATCGAGATGCTTTTTGGTGTACGTATTCAAGTCGCCCTGCAGGTGCTGAAATAATTTCAAAAAAGCAAACAACAGGGCTAAATGAGGGGTATGCTTTTTCTGCAATTCTTCTTTCAGCGGAAAAAGGCTTTGTTCCATACTTTGCGCAGCAGTACCGGCAATGATCCGGATAGCATCTAAAAAGGAAGGCAGCAGGCCTGCAAGCTGGTCTCTTAAACCAATAAGCCGTTTACGTTTGCTTTTACCCTGCGGCCTGCAGTTTTCTTTCGCGTTTTCCACAGTTAAATCAAGCCCCCACACTTCGTTTTCAGCAATCCGGCTAAAACTAACCGGTTTTATGCAATAATATTTTACGGCTACATTGTTGATGCAGATCATTTTTTTTAATGGCTCCCGGAGCTTATCCTTAATTAGTTTTTCCACAATCAGTCCGGCAGGAAGCTCGCTGTGCTGTAATTGCAAATGCCAGGCATTGATCCGGCTAATCACCTGCTGAAATATATAATGAAGCTGTAATTGCAGGGCTGCTTTAGAGGGATGCCGGTTAAATATTTTGTTATAGCTATCTGTTTTTTCAGTAACCGCTTTTATATCATATTTAATGATCGCAGCCAGTACAAAAGGAATACTCTTTTGAAAAAAAGGTTGCCAGTCGCTGATACCCAGGCCTTCATCATAATAATTAACATGGGGGGAAAGCTGTACAAAATAATGCAGCAAATCGGCCATGCTGCGCCCGTCAATCTTAGGTGAGTTATGCAATAAATCATCCATTACCCGTTGCTGCTGACTTACACCGGGGTCGTTTTGAAAAGGATGTATAAGGTTATTGCAATCAAACATGGTTCAGTAAAGTTATTTTTGCTACTATACCGGCTTTAACGCCTCGTTTTTATAATAATCATACACATAATTGAAGCGCGAATTGGTACCCGGAATGGTATATTCCACCTTAATGATAAACCTACCTTCTATCAAATCAAAAGCATCATCGGGGGTTACTTCAATTTTATCCACTACAATGCGCGATTCATAAATTAAAATAGAAGATTCCACCCTGTCTTTTATAAAGCCGATCATAGAGCTGCTGAGCGGCTCAAACATATAGTCATTGAGATTACAGCCATAGTGGGGCTGCATCACTCTTTCACCGAGGCTGGTAGACAACAGGATGTTTAAGCTCTGCTTAATATCTTCTTCATCGCTTACCAATGCAACCGTGGCAGCATCCCTGTCGAAAGCCGGCGGGAAAGCCCAGCCTGTTCCAAGAAAAGAGTTAAATTGTTGATTCATCTTTTTGATTTAATACTTATCATTTTCTATCATCCTCCAATCTGCACCGTTGGCAAACCCATAACAATTACGCCGCCATGCGCTGTAAGATCGCCCTGCCTGGCTGCCGGTCTCCCGCCGATGAGCACCGTAGCAGATCCTTTTACAATGGTATCAGGCGGACCAACACATACTAACAGATCTCCCACTACTGCCGCCGGGAGGCTGTCAATCAGTACCGTTGGCACACAGGGCCCGGTTACAGGACCGCCCACGTGCGGAACCACACCCGTTACCATCGGGCAGGTATGCATATCAGATAGTCGTGCAGCGGAAGGCATTGTTGGGAATGTTTATAGTTTATGGTTTGTAGTTTATGGTTTATGGTTTTTTCCCGGTCTGCCCCTCCTTCGCCGGGTGCCGCAACCTTATACCTCACACCTCACACCCTATACCTTACACCCTATACCTTATACCTTATACCCCACACTTCTTACTCCCTCAATTTATCTTCACCAATGACCCGCTGATCTCCGTAATACCCTGGGCCGATAATTTAGCCAATGCGCCTTCCAAACTTAAATTACCATCTGCCTTAACCCCCAGCGATGCACCTCCAATGGTAAGGGATGCGGCGGCGGATAAGGTGAGATTTACACCAGCTTTTATTTCTACATTCATAGGGCTTTCTATGGTTATGCCGGATGTGCCCATGGTTATTTTATTGCTGTTCTGGTCTTTGATCTCGATCTTCATTCCCTGCTCATCTATGATGATGCTATTGCCTGCAGGTGTATCAATCGTAATCGTTTTGGTATCATCGTTAAACTGCAAATGCATTTTACTGCGTGTAGTGAAGCCCTTTTCATTGTTTGCATCCTGCGCGGTAACAGGCGCCGGCTTAGCGCTGCTATGCAACATACCCAGCACCACGGCATCTCTCGGGTCATCATTGATGAAACCCACAATTACCTCATCGCCAATTTCAGGTCGAAAAAAAGCACCCCTGTCCTGTCCTGCATCTAAGCTGGCAATTCTTGTCCATATGCCCTGGTCGTTATTATCAATTACCGGGATCCTTACCCTTATGCGGTCTTCGCCATCCGGGTCATTTTGCAACTGCACCACAACCCCGATCTGCAGTCCGTGAACAGCTCCTGCCAGCCCGGCAGCCGGGGCATCAGGCATATCCTGGTGAACAAAAGCATACCGCTCGGGATCAAGCCCAAACTGCACATGCGTATCCCACATCCCGTTGCCCATCTCCTGTTTCACCGCTGTTACATAGGCCTTGCCTTTAAAGCGTTCACCCACACCTTCAAGCTTTACCATATCACCGGGATGAATGCCGGCAAAACCGGTAAATTTCGCACGCCCCCTTATTTTTGCCAGCCTGCTGCGCAGCATAACGCCGTTTACCCAATCCTGCAGTTCCTGTTCCAGCGCATGCCCGCTGTGCTTCATTTCGTAAGCATCAAGATTGATCGTTTCGGCTAACTGGCTGCCCGTGATATTTCCATGCTGTGCAAAAGCGTCAAACTCACCGGCTTCTGCTTCAAACAACTGCTGGTTGGTATAATCCCAGGAAGCCGCTTTTACGTTTTTCCATTGCGTGCGGGCATCCATCTCCGCTTCAAATTCTAATATGGATGAACCATAGGTTACCTGCAATACGGGTTCGGCTGTTGTGTCGGGCGTTGATATTTTTATCCGCCCATCATCTACATTTACCAGCATGGCATTGGCTTCGGCGCGGAGCAACATAAAATCCCAGTCGCTGAGGTGATGCTGCACCAGGTGCTTATGCGTAAGTTTCGTTTCAGCAGTATCCCCCTGCAGCCCGTTATACCGCCCGATCAGCTCATCAAACAAGCGGTTGTCTTTTATGTTTTCATAGTAGCGGCTATGCCTGCCTATAGTCATCCGTACTGCTTCATCGCGGCATTCCACATGCAATTCCCCGTCCCCGTTTTCTTTTACCCTTATGGTGTGCCGGATGATAATACCTTTAAAAACCAGGATATTATTTCCGTCGAGCCCTATTTTGATCAGTATTTTTTTTCCGGGAATAAAATCATTGCTGTTGCTGATCTCAAATGATCTGTCGCTGGCTTCGCCATCACGCAAAACAATTTTTGCCGCGGGTATACGGTTAATCTCTTTTGTTATGGAAAGAGACAATACCTGGTACGATGGATTGATATCCTGGTCATCAACCAGTATATTGAAAGTGGCCACATCATGCTTTGAGGGATTGGGAATCAATAGCTCTTCCATTATGCTTCATTTTTATCAAAGGGTGGAAAAAAAAGGTCGGTACCTGCTTTAACATTACGGATACGGGTAAGCGCATTTGCCTTACCTACCTGCAAAAAATATTTAGGGTCGTTGTATATCCTGAACGTCATGAGGTCCAAACGGTCGCCCTGCTGCACTTTTCGCAGGTGGGTAAGATCAGCGGATTCCTGTCTTTCTTCAGCCAATCTTTCCTCCCTTGCTTTATAGTTTAAAAAAGTAGCGGTTAATCTCGCCCGTAATGGTTCGCCTTCCGGGTTAAACAGCGTATGGTTAATATCCAGGTTAGACAATATGCAGCGAAACCGTATTTCGGAGCCCCATATCAGCAATAAAAACTTCGGACGGTGAATTTCTCCCTGGTATTTATAAACGCTGTCTAAGAATTTTTTTATCTGGTCGTGCACCTTCATTGCTTTGAGCGAAGTATCTTCTCCCCCGTATCCTTCCATGGTTTGAGTACCATCCAGAATGAATTCCAGCTTTAGCTCTTCCGGCACCGTTGACCTGAACCGCAGATCGGTTCCATGACTGCCATGTCCGCGTCGCTGATCCAGGTCTATTTTTAAATTTTTGGTAAACGATTCGGGGTTAATGGGCGCCATGAATGCGGGTTGCAAACGGCTGATCCCTTCGCCCGGGTCAACAAAATTCCTGTCGAGGAAAGCATATATCCGTAGTTTTTCCATGACTATCGTTCAATTTTATCTTTTAATATGGCCAGCACTTTTTCCACGCAGCTATTGATCATTTCTTCATTAGGAGTAACAGCATTACCGGTAGCGGGTTGCTGTGCTCCGCCTGTTGTTGCTTCCTGCGTAACGGTTGCTTTTATAACCAGTTCCCGAACTTCTATGGGCATAATGTATCAATCGTTTAAGATGAGATAATTATAATTTAATTCGAGTGTTTCAATTAATACTTCTCCCCGTTCTGCATTCAGCTCACCTATCTTCCAGCTCCTGGGCCATACATTGTTGACCGTCCAGTGCATCAGCGGCTGATGTTCTTCATTTAACAATTTAATATGCACGGTAGCGATGGGCATTACCTTTTCATCATCAAAAACCTGTTTGAACCATTTTGTTATCCCTGATTCGGTTGGAGTTAGCACCCCTCTTTTTAAAACAAGCGGACCGTATTTTCTCCTAACCGGAATAACATGCTCAAAGCGGTTTTCTCCGCCTTCTCTTACCGTGTCCGTATCTAAAGTGGAATCTAACCCCGTTACCGATTGAAAGCTCATATCTAACGCCTGTGCTTCCCGCACAAACTCAACGCGGAAATGAAAGTTCACCGTTTGGTAAAAATTATCCGTATTTCTTGCTTGTTCAACTGCCATAGTTAATCTACATTCATTATTTCCAAACCTTCATGCACCAGCTCCATGGTTTCAATAGCCACTTCATTGGCATCGGCTTTAAGATCGGTTGATTGTATTTTGGATGGCCATGCATTCTGGAGCTTCCAGGTAATAATGGCTTCATGGTTTTCATTCAGCAACTTAATGGTAATGGTACGGCGGTACATGGAGCCTGTTTTATTGCCTTCCTGGAATAAATAGGTTTTACGCCACTCTTTATAGTAATCGAAGTCGCCTTCGAACGTACCTCTCTTTAAGGTAATATTGCTGAACTTGGTTAATCCCGGCTGTTTGCTTTTATTGTATTTTTTACTATTCCCTTCACGGTATTCAATTACTTCCGTTTCAAAGTCAAGACCACTGGCTTCCGTAAAGCCAATTCTGAAATCATCACCCCACTCAACCTGGAAGTGAAATTTTGGAATGGGATAATCTCCTTTGGCTGCCATAATTTTTAATTTTAAAGATGATGTGAATGGGTTTCTGCATTATTTACACCTGCTTTTGGGATCTGTTTCTTTAATAGCCGATTCCAGGCTTTGCTTGCATGCAAGCAAAGCTTCCTTTTTCTTATTCTCTTTCAATAATTCCTTAGCCAGATCTTCCGCGGCTTTTTTATCTGTTTCATACTGATCATCTACACACTTGTAATACGGGTCTTTGCAAACAGGGAACAGGAGTATGGGCTCAAGGCTGCAGGCTCCCAAACAACTGTCTTCCTGTGCAGGCGCCGTTCCGGTTTTAGTCATATTCGCTTTGGCGCCTGCAGGGGGGCAGGGCGCTGCGTCATCATCACACTGAACAGAACAGTTAAACGCCGTGCTCCATTCCGTGATAACCGTGCTTAATCCAAAATCAACTGAAATGTTTTTGTTAATGCGACAGGCTATTTTGATAGCCGCCATCAGCATTTTTATTACTTCATCCCTCGTGGCAATAACAATTTCCAGTTTCTTCCCATATTCCTCTAAGCATTTCATGATGCCTACACCCGGGCCAAGTGCCGGGTTATTCAAACATTTAATGCAGTTCTGCAACCGGTCGTATTTTGTTTTTATGAGGTCTACCTGCATATAAAAATCACGTACCATGCAGTAAAGGGTTTTAATGGCCTGTACTGCCAGCCCCGTATTGGTGCTTATTTTCTCCACCTGGGTAAGCAATATCTCCAGTTGATCACAAATTTTGCGGGCCAGATCATTGGCCTTTGTCAGCTCATCGTACCACATTTTTAATTTATCCCTCCGGTCTGCCACTATCGTCAGCTCATCCTTAAGCTGCCTCGCTTTCTCTTCCGACTCGCTGTATTTTGTTTTTACCACTTTCAGCTCATCCTGCCAGCTATCATAGCAACAATCGCAGCCCCGCGGATCATCCGGATCTTCCTTATCGCAGCATGCTTTGATCTTAGCATCCCAGGTATCCGCCAGTTTCTGATATTTATGTTCTGTAAGCATAATAATTTGATTTAATTGTTATGGATTAATTCACCTCCTGTTAACCGGCAGTGGTTTCATCATTACCTCCACTCTCATTACAAAAGGTCTCCTTCACTTCGTCACATATTTCACAAATTTCCTCTTTGCATTTTTCCAGGCGGGGTTTGCAATTATCATCTTCTGTAACACAATCACATGCAGGACAACAAATGAATTTGGTAGTACACATCAGTCCTTCAAAATCACTCCTCTTATTGTACAATCCGGTAGCAGATTTAGTGGCTTCCTGCACGGCTTTTACGAGGTCTTCCTGTGTTTTCTTCAAAGCGCCTTCCCTCAATTTCATCGTATCCTGGATATGCTTTTCAAAAGCTTTGGCATCATCGGCAAGCGTTTTTTGCAGAGGGTCGAGCGTGCCCAGGTTGGAAAAAACCTGAATGCCGATCACATCGGAAGCGGCGTTAAAAATATAGTCTGCATCAAATCCAAGCGCTTTGGGCATGCAAATAAGGTCGTCCAGCACTTCTTTGGCATCGTTGCATTCGTCGGGCCTGTTGTCCTGCGAAGGTCTTGTTTCACAATTCTTTTGCTGCTCGCCCGTTAAAATGGTCATTTGCGTGCAATTGCAACTATCATTTTTGCAATCCTCCAGCTTACCCGCCGCAGTACGCAGGTCGCCCAGTTTTATTTTCACATCCTTTATAGCTTTAAAGATATTTTTGAGGCCGGCAGAAAGATCATTGCCCCACTTTATATAATTGCTCACATTTTCTTTGATGAGATCGTTGGATTGCAGCAGCTCTGTGCCAACACAGATCTCCGTATTCCGATAACGGCGGTAATTGTCCTCCGTCCACACAAACATGCATTTTTTTTGTTCATACAAATTGCTTTGCCCGTAGTAATTGGTTTCATACTGGCTCATCTCACCCGCCGCTGTATACAGTTCGTTACAGTATTTTTTTCGTTCTGTACTGATTGATTTTTGCGTGGCGGTATCGTTCTCTTCGCAATTGCCGCAGTCATCATTCTGCTGCCTGGTACCTTTTTTTGAAGATGATATGATTGACATGTTGAATGATTTTAAAATTTAAGAATCCTGTTTTGTTACACATAGTTTATCATTCCTGCAGCATTTTGTGCATGAAACGCAGGATGATAAATTCGGCCGGACGAACCACCGCGAGGCCAATTTCCACAATCATGCGCCCTTCCCATATGTCTAATTCCGTCATGGTTTCCCCGAGCCCTACTTTCACAAAATAGGCTTCGCGGGTGGTAGTGCCCATCAATGCCCCGGCCTTCCATTGCTGGGTGAGGTAATTTTCGATCATGGATTTTACGCGTATCCAGGTATTGCGGTCGTTAGGTTCAAACACAAAGCGCTCCGTAGCATTTTTAGTTGATTCTTCTACCATATTAAAAAATCGTCTCACGGAAATATAACGCCATTCATTGTCGTTGCCGGCCAATGTTCTGGCTCCCCAGATAATGGCGGGGCCTCTTCCTGCGAAAGAACGGATAACGTTAATGGATTTACCGGCAAGGGTATCTACATTCAACCCTTCCTGCTGTTTGTGTGTAACCAATATTTCAGGACGTATAGCAAAATCAATCCCCACATTAGCCGGCGCTTTCCAAACACCCCTGGTATTATCTACTTCGGCATATCTTCCAACAACGGCACTGGAAGCAGGCATGAGCATCTCAATATCTGCAATGGCGCTTTTGGCCATAAAATAATAGGCATTATTTTTTGACTTTAATTCGGCAAGCGTTCCGTTTAAGGAACCATCGCCAACACCAACAATCGTTACCGCATCTTCATCGTCGTACTGGTAATCTAACCTGGTATAGATGCGCGGGTAGTAAACAGCAGCATATTTCATCGTATCAATTGTGCCAAAATCAAAGTCGCGAAGCACCTGTATATTATCAACGGTAGCATCCGGATCTACCCATACGTCTAAAACAGCAAAGCGATCTTTGAGCTCCGCACACTGATCCATAGCTTCCTTATATAACGCATAATAATTACCGGCGCCGGTCATATTCAAACCATCGGGAAATAATAGTAAGGTAACCTCGTTTATCTTTTCAACCTCATCCAGCCCTCCCTGCAGGGTTGCCTGGTCAATTACTCCGCCTCCGCTGTAGTCGCCTACCGATACGATATAGCACGGACCTCCCCCATTAATAAAAAACAGTTGAAGCGAATAATACATCAGGTAGGGAGCAGGTGTAATAACCTTACCCTGCGCATCAATACGCCCGGGCTGTGTAACATCTATGGTTACGGTAATTGTTGTTTCAGGCAGGGGACCACCAAAGAACTGTTCATATTCCAGCATAGAGGAAATGCGTTTGGGTATATTGATCAGATCGGCAGGTTCCTTTAGCTGCGCTTTCTGCGTATATCCGATAAACGCGGGGATAGCCGTTTCAACCGAGGCAATGGACGGAGGGAGTTTTGGAATCTCTTCAATATAAACTCCGGGGGTTTTATATTCTGGCATATGAAAAGGTTTTGTGTTTATAAATTGTTTACGAAACCAGTTTGCGCATACATTATGGTAATAATGGGAACAGGGCAGACGCTCCTACAAAAATGTCTGTATACTGCTTGCCATTTTCTGTTTTTACTAACTCAAAAGGAAGGGGGTTGGGCAGGTAATACGAACTATTATCGGGCTTCTTTAACAAATAAGGGGTGAAGCTTAACGGGCGGGGTAAAATTGAAACAAGGTTGTTGTTTTGCGGGAACAGGAAATCGGGGTGTTCATTTTTCAGCTTTTTCTTTTTATCATGAATGTATCGCCAGAAAGAAAGCCGGCTTTTCATTCTTATTTCAAAAACGGGCGCCGGCACCATACTGCTGTCGGGCATTATACGGGTAAGCAAAAAGCCATTGTTATCCAATAAATGGAAAGCGGGGTCGGTTACCTTTGGCTTCATATTTATTAATCCCCAGCTTTCCCTGAGGTTAACAGGATCATTAAAAAACAGGAAACGGTGTATGGAGGTATTTCCATTATTATCTTTTACTTCAAGGGTATAAAAAATATTTTCATCTGCCGGGAAAGCAGGAAGCGTGGCTATATCTCCCCGGCTGAAATCCAGTGTTATTTTTTGAAGCGGCGCCATGCTTTTAAACGTCAAAGCTTTTTTCTCCGTACCATATTCATCCCTTGAAAGCACTACGGCATTCCCATCTTTATCTTTCAATATCATTTCTGCTTCCGTTATGTTACCGGCAGCGCTGAAATTATAGGAAAAACGCAGCGGAAGCAGGATACGGTCGGTTTCATTTACGAAATGGGTGCCGCTTATATTCAGCCACTGCCCGTTTCCATCTTTATCAATATAGAAAGAACGGGTATCATTAAGACCGAATGAAGCCTGCTCACCCTGTTCATATATCAGGGAAGCGTCAAAGGCTGGTATGCTGTTAGACAAAACGGGATATGCTTTTACACCGGTAACATTTTCATTTGAAAAATAATATACTGCATTCGTCAGCCGCTGCATTTTAGCACTGGTATACGCATCCCAGGCATTGTTTTTCCGTACGATAAGGAAAGCAATATTCGAGGCATCGGGCAAAGGGATCAGGGGTTGATAAACCACCGTTCCGTCAGGAAGCTTTTGCCTTTTCACTTCCACTCCAACCTTGCAACCGGCATAAGAAGGCAGTAATTTCAGGTGATAATCCCGGAAGGTTTTACGTACACTTTCCGGGAGGTCAAAACGCAGCTCACTGTTAATATCCCTGTCGCCACGCGCAAAGCGGTTAAATAAAAAGTTAATTCTGTCTGTTTGCGCGGCCAAGTCAAATACCGTTTGCCCGTTAGGTTGGGTAAGATAAAACTCGTGGAGCAGCTTTACTTCAAATAATATTTTATAAATAACCCCCATCAATGACCGGTTGGTATTTTTGAAAAATGGGTTTCTATTTCTTCAATCAATGGCACTTCTCTCAGCACTTTGCGTTCCGTAATAGCTATCAGCCGAAGTTTATACAATACAAAAGGCATCTGCTTTCCACCCAGCGTGCCCCACAAATGATTGACCTGCTCAAAACTGAGCGTATACATTTCATGACGGATAGTAAGCTGCAGCAGGTCTTCATTAGTAAAGGAAGGCGTGCCACCCGAAACAGAACCGCCTGAAGAAAAGGAATTTTTACTTTGAAAAAAAGCAATCACCAGTGAAAGCCTTTCCAATGCATCTGTATAACTATTATTGTCTGCCGATTTATTGCAAGCAGTAACAAGCAGGTAAAGATTCAGAAAAACAGGAGGATTTTCATATTGCGCCACGCTGGCAAACTCCTTTTTTACGAAGGCATTGTTTTTCAGCGTACTTTCTTCTTCAATGTTCACCAGGGTAAAAACGATCTTGTCATCTAAATTCACACCACTGGCAGCAGACTCAAAAAGCCCGATATTTTCAATTACCACTATATCTTCCGCAGCGGCATATCCATGCGAGGAAAGATAGGTTACCAGTTCACGGCGCAATAAGCCAAGTGCTTCGTGGATCATACCCGATGTGTTTCAATGGTAAAAAGTGTACCCTCTCATAACGTAAAAAAATTGAGTGTACCCATTTGCCCAACACAGGAAGTGTTCAATTCTTTCACGATATGATATGGATATTTTTTCGGGGGCAGGGCAACAAGGTGTGCGGAAGTTTGCAGGGCGGATGATTTACTTGCAGGAACACGGAGGCCAAGGTAAAAAGTTTACCTGTCAGATGCAATAACCCATTTGTGGTATTTTTGGTTAATGCGGCCTGACCCTCCTGCCGTTGGGTACCGACCGCATAATCAAAAAGATGCCGCAGGTCAGCAGGTAGTACCTGCAAATCTGCGGCAAAAATGAAAGTCCTGCTCATGATTCAGGTTACTTTCTGCGCTTTCCTTCTCCTTTATTCATTTCCTGCGTTCTTACGGCTGCGGATTTATAGCACTTGTATCTGTTTGGGGATAAAGCGTATCGGAAGGAGCGGTCGTAATGGAATCGGCACTGTTGTTCTCTATGCTATCCGTAGAAGGATTGCCACAGGCTGAAAAAATAAAGCAGGTTATGCAGATCAATAATAAGTTCTTCATAGCTTTTGTTTTATTTGATTAAAAAGATAATTCTGCAATAACGTTGCCAGTAATTTCAGCAGCAATATTCATCCTGCAGGTGAAAATGCCGCGCCATTAAGGGGAATTTCATCCACACCTTTTAATCCTACCCGGATCGCCGGAAAGAAAATCAAAAAAAATTTTGATAATAAAAAATCAGTATTATATTTGCAGTGTACTAATACAATAGTACACTAAATCACTACATATGGTCTCTGTACAAAACCTACACTTTGGCTACAGCAAAAAAAAGGTGTTTACCGGTTTGAGCCTTCAGCTACAACCGGGCTTTATTTATGGTTTGCTGGGTAAAAACGGTACCGGTAAATCAACCCTGCTGCGCAATATCGCGGGAACGCTTTTCCCCGACACGGGAAGCATTACAGTAGGAAATCATGTGCCGGGCAAAAGAAAACCCTCCTTTTTACAGGACGTATTTATGGTAGCGGAGGAGTTTTTTCTCCCCGACATCACACCCGCAAGACTGGCAAAATACAATGCGCCGTTCTATCCAAAATTCAACTACGACCAGTATAACCGTTACCTCATCGAGTTTGAAATACCGATTGATAATACCATTCAAAGCATGAGCTACGGGCAAAAGAAAAAAACACTCATCAGTTTCGGGCTGGCATGCAATACGGCTTTATTGCTAATGGATGAGCCTACCAACGGTTTGGATATTATGAGCAAGAGCCAGTTCCGTAAAGTAATAGCAAGCGCTTTGGATGAAAACAAATCCATTATCATCAGCACACACCAGGTAAAAGACTTAGAAAATCTTATTGACCGCATTACCATTATTGATGAAGGAAAGATCCTGTTTGATCAAACCATTGAGCAGATCACGCATCACCTGAATTTCAAAATTTCTTTTGATCCCGAAGAAATTCAGCAATCACTATACAACGAACCGTCATTAAAAGGCAATGCTGTCATTACCCGCAACGCCATGCATGAAGAAAGCCGCCTGGATCTTGAAATGCTGTACAAAGCCATTATTGTAAACCGCGACAAAATTCATTCTGCTTTTAACTGATAAAGATATTACCATGAATAATTCATTTAGTTTTTCAAGGCTGGGGCTGCTCATTAAAAAACAATGGTTCGACAATGCGAAGCTTTACAGCTTATCTGTGCTGGCGCTTATAGGTTTGCTATCCATCATATTTATTTTTTGGGCCATTGCAAATGAAAGCCGTTACGATGAAGAAGATACCTATGTTATTTTCCTCGTTCTTTTTTTTGGCGCGGGCTTAATATTCGCCAGCACCACATTTGGGGCATTGAGCGATAAAGCCAAAGGCACTTACTGGCTCAGCATTCCGGCAACGCATACCGAAAAACTGTTGTGCGGTATTTGTTATTCGCTTATTGCTTTTCCTGTCGTTTTTGCGGTGAGCTTTTTTATTATCCAGCAAATCACTTTTTTTGCTATCCGCTTAAACCCTCATAACATAATAGAACCTGTACGCAACCTGAAAGATCATGTCATCATATTTTGCTATATTTTTCTGGCGCTCCAATCCCTGTTCATTCTTGGCTCTGTATATTTTGAAAGATATGCCTTTATAAAAACCATACTGGCCGCACTGTTTATCATATTCCTTTTTATGCTGGCAGGCATATTTTTCGCGAAAAATTTATTGCCTCACAATAGTGGTATGCGGGGTTTAACCAGCTTTGTAATATATGGCGATAATGAAATGAAGCTGTACCGGTTAGCACCCTGGATTGAAGATGCGGTTATAGCACTCGCAAAATTTATATGGGCGCCTGTTTTTTGGGTAGCCACTTATTTCAGGCTGAAGGAAAAGGAAATATGATCGAGTACCTATTAAAAATTTGTAACCATGCAATTCAAAGATAGTCAGTCAATATACCTGCAGATAGCAGATTACGTGTGCGAGAAGATCCTGCTCGGGGAATGGAAGGCGGAAGAACGCATTCCATCGGTGAGGGAGCTGGCTGTGCAACTGGAAGTGAACCCCAATACCGTAATGCGCACTTTTGATTTTTTACAGCAGCAGGAGATCATTTATAACCAGCGCGGCATCGGCTATTTTGTAACCGCTAATGCCAGGGAACGGGCCCTTGGCTACAGAAAGGAAGCTTTTTTGCAAAAAGACCTTCCCGGCGTATTCAGGAACATGTACCTGCTGGGCATGAATACCGAAGAATTGAAACCCCGGTTTGAAAAATTCATTAAACAAAACTTTTCATAACATAATACCACGGTATGAAAACAAGTAACAAAATATTATTAAGCCTGTTCGTGCTGCCTTTTATGATCCTGACTTTTATCTATGCTTCCTTATACGCGAAGTATAAAAACGGTGAATACGTTACAGAACAGCAGGTGGAAAATGAAAGAAGCGCGCTTACCATAACAGATCACTTTACTGAGATAGACCTCGGCAGATTTAAGCGGGGACATATTTCAATAAAGCATTCGGACAGCTTTGCCATACGGGTAGACAACTGGAATAAAGACAAAATTCAATTTCAGTCGGAAGCCGGCGTTTTAACGCTGCGCTCAAAAAATCAGCACGATTATTTACCGGTTACCGTGTACTGTCCCGGCTTTTTAAAGCTTTCTATTGACTCTGCTAATGCTGAAATTGATCCGGTTACCCTAACCGGCGCCACAATGCATATTGGCGCGGAAGGAAATGTAACATTCCACGGTTCAGCAGACAGTTTAACGGTAAACGTTAAACGAAGCGGTACGATTACTTTGGGCAGCACCGCCGATGTAAAATGGCTTAACCTTCAACTGGCTAATGGCAGCAGGTTCAACAATGAGCAGGGCAGTGTACAGCAAATCGGGAACCTTGTGCTAGAAGACAGCGCCACGCTGAATGTGAATGGCAAAACCATGCGCATGATTGCAGAAAAGAACAATCCTTAAAATATTAATATATCAAATCATGAAAAAGAATTTTCATTCCATTATAATGCTTCTTTCGCTGATCGCATTATGCATCGCGCTGCACCATACCTTGCATGCAGGAACAGAACCCGAAAAAGACCAGGCTGGAAAAGAAAGATTGATATTGTCACCTGCTGCCCAGGCTTTTCCGTCTGCCTTTTTTATTGGTTTGGAATAATCGCTGTATCACAAATAATTCGTGCCTGTTTGTAACATTCGTGGCAAAATATTACTTCTTGGACAGCCTCATTTTTTTGCATAATAGCATCGGGTAACAATTGCATATACTTTCACCACTTCCCTTCACAAAATTCACTTAGCCGGCCGATTCAACTTATCACTTATTTTTGTGTGATGGCAGCTCCACTGGCAGAACGACTACGGCCTCAATCATTAGATGAACTGGTAGGACAGGAACATCTTACCGGACAGGGAAGCATTTTGCGCAAGGCAATCCAGCAGGGTAAGATACCTTCTATGATCTTATGGGGACCACCTGGTGTTGGCAAAACAACCATCGCCCACATCATCGCGCATACGCTGCATGTTCCATTTTATACATTAAGCGCTATCAGTGCGGGAGTGAAAGAAGTAAGAGAAGTAATTGAAAAAGCAAAGCTTCAGTCTGAGAGTATTTTATTCATTGATGAAATTCATCGTTTCAATAAGGGACAGCAGGATGCATTACTGGGCGCGGTGGAAAAGGGTACAATTACCCTTATTGGGGCCACTACCGAAAATCCATCTTTTGAAGTAAATGCCGCCTTACTGAGCCGCTGCTTAGTATACGTATTAAAGCCGCTTGATGAAACGGCTTTGAAAAAATTACTTGCACTGGCTATTGAAAAAGATGCGGAGCTCAGTAAACGCAAAATAATGCTCAAAGAAATTGCTGCGCTTTTGAATATTTCGGGAGGCGATGCCCGGAAATTACTGAACCTGCTGGAGATCGTAACAGACGCTGTTCCGGATAACGAAGTGCTGATCACTGACGCAATGGTAATGGACATTGCGCAAAAGCGCATTGCACTGTACGACAAAAGCGGCGAGCAGCACTACGATATTATTTCGGCATTCATTAAATCTATCCGCGGCAGCGATCCCAATGCAGCCGTATACTGGTTGGCAAGAATGATCGAAGGCGGCGAGGATGTAAAATTCATCGCCCGGCGGTTAGTGATCCTGGCCAGCGAAGATATTGGCAATGCCAACGCCAATGCCCTCTTGCTGGCCAATGCCACGTTTGAAGCGGTAAATAAGATCGGGTACCCGGAGTCGAGGATAATATTATCGCAATGCGCTACCTATCTGGCTTCATCACCCAAAAGCAACGCCGCCTATCTTGCTATTGACGGGGCCCTGGCCGCTGTAAAGCAATTTGGCGACCTGCCCGTGCCCCTCCATATTCGCAATGCCCCTACCAAACTGATGAAAAACTTAGACTATGGAAAAGGCTATCAATATTCGCACGATTACCAGCATAACTTTTCGGCCCAGGAATATTTACCGGATGAAATAAAAGGAACGGCATTTTATAATCCCGGCAAAAATGCAAGGGAAGAAGAGTTAAGAAAATGGCTGAAGGGATTGTGGAAAGAGAAGTATGGATATTAAATTTGAAATCTGAGATTTAAAATTTGAGATGGGCTCGGGTTACAGGGTTCAGGTTTCAGGGGAGTTATGCTAACGACAGGCTGAGCTCTTCCTCTTTGGATTTTTTTAATTTACAGTTTATCGTTTGTAGCTTACGGTTGCATTTGGCTTCGAATTTCGAACTTTCTGCTTCGGATTTGAATTTTTATTTGGTTCTTGTTTTTTGCTTTTTGGAACTTTGTATTCGGTTATCATACATCAAATTCTTATGGTGCTGCAATGGAAAATTAAAACATTCGATGAACTCACAGTGCATGAGTTGTACAAAATAATGCAGTTACGCATGAAAGTATTTGTAGTGGAGCAGCAGTGCACTTTCCTTGACGCTGATGATAACGATCAGAAAGCGTGGCACTTATGTGCATGGAACGAAGACAGCCTTGTGGCGTATACCCGCCTTTTTGCCCCCGGAACAATATATACGGAAGCTGCAATTGGAAGAGTAGTTAATGCGGCAGAGGTTCGGGGAACCGGCATAGGTAAAGCGTTGATGGAACGTTCTGTTCTTACTGTATATCAATTATTTGGACGTACCCCTATCCGGATCGGCGCCCAGTTATACCTCAAAAAGTTTTATGAAAGTGTAGGATTTATACAGGATAGCGATATCTACCTGGAAGACAAGATTCAACATATTAAAATGATCCTCCTTTAAAGCATATTTCTGCTCACAACAGTTTTTGATTCTATCTATTCCTCTCCGGGGTTGTCTTTTCTTATTATACTATTTTATAGCATAGCCCGTTAATTAGGTCAGTCTAATACTTTTTGAAAGCATAAATCCGCTCTCATGACACAAAAATTACCCAACCTGGTTTTTCGTGCCTGTATTATTACGGCCATAAGTTTCTTTTCTGTACAATCGTATGGTCAGTATATCTTTTTTGATAAGCCTGTATACGAAATAGGGATCAATGTAGGCCCTTCCAATTTGCTTGGCGATTTAGGCGGACGCTACGGTACGGGTAAAACATTTCTGAAAGACAATAACATCCAGATGACCAAACTGATGAAAGGTGCTTATCTCACCATTCGTCCGAGTGAGTTTTTGGGTATAACGCTTGCTGCAAATTTCACAACGCTTGAAGGCGCCGACAGTATTATTGTGGATAAAGGCGGACCTGAAGTTGCCCGCAAGAACAGAAATCTTTCGGCCCGTATTCCTATACAGGAAGTTACGTTAACGGGTGAAATATACCCCCTGGTATTCCTTGAAAATGATGACAAAGACCTGTATCATAAATTCCGTCCTTACGGCGTAATAGGTATTGGCGTCTTTCATTTTAACCCTAAGGGACAATATACAGCACCTAATGGCACAAAAACCTGGGTTGACCTGAAGCCTTTGCGCACTGAAGGTCAGGGTATGCCTCAATATCCCGACAAAAAAGAATACAGCCTTACTCAAATCAATATTCCTTACGGCGTAGGTATACGTTATTATTTCTCCGATAAAGTAAGCGCCGCATTTGAAATCGTAAACCGGAAAACCTTTACCGACTATATTGATGACATAGGAACAGAATTTATTGCCGACAGTGATTTCGACAGCTATTTTGGCGCGGGATCGCAAACCGCGGCCATTGCCAAACAAATGCACAATAAAGCCCAGCTCATAAGCCCCGGCGTAAGGATACCTCATTATAACGAAGGCAATAAACGGGGTACGCCTACCCGTAATGACTCGTATTATGCCGCCACCATTAAAGTAGGCATTCGCCTGGGAGGCAACGGCGGTTCATCCGGTATTTTACGCTGCCCGATGGTGTTTTAAAATATTTAATAGCCCATATTTAAAAACAAAAACCATGAAAAGAAGCATTACCTCCAATATTGTAACGATAAGGGTTACTTTAATAGCTATACTGATTATTTACACCTTTATTGCCAACGCATAAGCGCGCAGGAACTGAGGCTTTCATTTGCCTGTTCTCCGGTTCAATAATGATATATCCACTGCATATCAATATTGCCCGTTCGCAATCCTTATCTTTGTGGCAAATTTTTTCAATGGAACCCGTTTCAAAGAAGGCCAGTGAATCATTAGTAATGATGACGGAACTGGTATTACCTAATGATACCAACGTGTTTGGAAATCTGATGGGCGGCAGGCTCATGTACTGGATGGATATTGCTGCCGCGCTGGCTGCGCAAAAGCACGCCAATGCCCCGGTGGTTACGGCCTCCGTTGATAATATTTCTTTTGAAGCGCCGATTCTGCTGGGAAACGCCGTGTATATTGAAGCCAAAGTAAGCCGGGCATTCACCACGTCAATGGAAGTACATTTGCATGTATGGGGAGAAGATTTAAAACGGCAGCATAAATACAAAAGCAATGAAGCCTATTATACATTTGTGGCCCTGAACGCTGCGGGAGCCCCATCACCCGTTCCCCGGCTTACACCCCAACTGGAAGAGGAACAGAAATTATATGAAGGCGCCATGAGAAGAAGACAGCTCAGGCTGGTATTAGGCGGAAAAATGAAGCCCGATGAAGCGCTTGAGCTGAAAGCGCTCTTTTTTAACGGGGCAGAAACTACACAGTTTTAGCTTTATACGCATCGCTTTGTTCTATTGCATCCATCAATTGATTTAATATGCTGTCTAAACTGTTTTCATAATTAACAGCAAGCGGCGCCTTAAAATTTACGGTTAACAACACGCCTTTCCGCATAAGCTTCAGGTTTTTTTTATGGAACGCCTTATTAAAACCATCTATTACAATCGGCACTACCACGCAATGGCTTTGCTTTATCAGAAAAGCTGTGCCTTTACGCCCGGGTGCAAAAGGGGTAGTAGTTCCCTGGGGGAAAGTGATCACCCAGCTCCGGCTCAGCGCTTTTAAAATTTTTTTGGTATCGGAAAGGTTTAATCCTTTTCTCACGGCCTTATCATCTTCCACCCACGTACGCTTAACAGTTAAGGAGCCCGCCAGCGCCATTAACCTGCTCATGAAATTTTTTCGCATGGTATCTTCCGCCGAAACAAAATATACATTGGTAAAAGGATTAAGCAGGTAATAGGGCACACCCAGCTTGTTTGTTTTTCTCCACTTCACTGCGCAAAAAATATGCAGGAAAGCGATCACGTCCATAAAATAGGTTTGGTGATTGCTCACAAATAATACATTTTTCCGGGGTAAGTTCCTGAGATGTTCCGTACCGGAAATTTTAATACGGTTCATCATTGCCAGCCCCGGATAAGACAGGGACCCAATGATAACATATACGATCTTTCGTACCAGTTTTACATAGCGTAGCCTTTCAAAAAATGAAACCATTAGTAAATATTTATACTCCTCATTTGCTTTGCAATATAGGCTATTTGCAAAAACTTTGTTAACTCCTGCGCAACGCTTCCTATAAATATGCAATCAGTAAAAGAATAACATCCTGTCTGAAATTATAATTATGAAAAAACTGGTATTCACATCCGCATTAGCCATTGTGCCGGGGAAAGCAGCACCATTGATTTCAAAAAAATTAAATTGAAGTTTGAAGTACAAACCGTTTTTGCCCTGCAATAAGTTTAACCGGGTAGCCGCCGGAAATAAATAATGACCGGCGGCACTTTCCACCCTCACCCCTACCTTCTCTGGGCAGTCAGCGTTCAGCCTTCAGCCATCGGCTAAAGTATACTAACGACGAGCTTATTCGTTCTCTCCTTTCACGTCTCACGGTCTAACCTCTCACCATTCCCTACCCCGTTTCCTTTATATTTGCAGCATGCAAACAGATACCGTAATTTTCGACATGGACGGGCTGCTCATTGATTCTGAACCTTTGTGGGAAGAAGCGGCAGCAGAAGTTTTACAGGAATTCAACATACAGCTAACTACAAAACAATACCACGATACCAGGGGTTTGCGCACCGAAGAATGGGTTACCCACTGGTTTCATTATTTTAAAATAAAGCCTGAATTTATCAACGATGCTATTGAACTGACCATTCAAAAAGCAATTGAAAAGATTGATACCCGTGGGATAGCCATGCCCGGCGTACAGGAAATTTTTGCGCTGCTACAGCAGCATCAATATAAAATAGGATTAGCCACTTCTTCGCCAATGGCAGTGGTACATGTGGTAGCCGATAAATTAAATATCCGCCGCTACCTGCAAGCCATGACCTCTGCCCAATCCCTGAGCTTTGGTAAACCCCATCCCGAAGTATACCTTGCCTGCGCTGCGGAGCTGCAATCTGCTCCCGTTAAATGTATTTGCTTTGAAGATTCATTTAATGGCATGATCGCCGCCAAGGCAGCAAGAATGAAATGCGTGGTGGTTCCCGATAAAGTTATGAGGGACCTGCCCCAATGGAATGCCGCCGATCTGCAATTGAACAGCCTGGCCGATTTCGGTGAAGCGCAATTGAAGCGTTTTTTATAAATAAAGCAATATTTGTGGTATCCATAAAATGGAAGACCCCATGTTGAAGTTCGCCCATATGTTTGAAAAAAAATTCCTGGTGGTGAAAAACCGCCTGAGAAAAAAGCATAGCATATTTTCCCTGTTCAACCGGCTAATTCTTCGCAAATAAATCCTGTTGTTTTTTTTGAATATGGTTGTTCAAAAAGTACATGAGCAATATGGCCACCATCATAGACAGCACTACTACATAACCGAGTGTGTTGTAATGCACCAAAGCACCACTGCTGTTTTGCACTACAATCATTCCTGCTATAGCCGAAGCTATGCCACCCGATATTTGCTGCACAGCAGCATTGATACTCATAAAAGCGCCTCTGTCCTGTGGCTGCGGCACCGCGGTTAGTAATGCCGATGCTGAGATCATCCGCGATGAAATTCCCACAAACAATATTACATTCAGCGCAATGGCAATCCATAGCGGGGTAGCGCCTAAGTTTGTATATATAAGCACCATGCATATACCAAGTACAGATCCGAGGACAAAGATTTTATATTTTCCAACTTTATCGCTCAGCCGCCCTATCAATGGTCCGAAAAGGATGGAAAAAAAACCCGTCACACCATATAATAAAGGCAGGCGCTCTAATGATATCTTCATATTATTGGTCATAAAAGCACTGCCAAACGGCATGAGCATAAACCCGCCTGTAGCCAGTAAAATAGTGGCCGTAAACCCTTTCACATAATCAGAATCAGAAACGGTTTTCCACAAATGCTGAAATGCACTCCCCTTATGTTTTAATAGAAGATGTTCGGTTACCGGTTGCATAAATATCCAAATGACGCATCCCACAATAACAGCAAACCCGGCTATCATCCAAAACGGCGAATGCCAGCCGAAATAATTTGCCAGCAATAATCCAACAGGAATGCCTAATACCTGGCTTGCAGCAAAAGCCATTTGTACAAACCCCATTACCCTTCCTCTTGTTTGCAGCGCAAATAAATCCGTAATAATGGCGAAACCTACAGCCCCTATAACGCCTCCAAATAAACCGGTTATTATACGTGCTACCAGCAAAAAATGGTAATTGGGCGCAATAGCGCACAATACAGTACCGGCAATAAAACCAGCATAAAAGAACAAAAGCATTTTTTTCCTGTCGAATTTATCGGCGAAGCCTGCAGCCAGTAACCCGGAAGCACCGGCGCTGAAAGCATAAGCCGATACCACCAATCCAAACTGGGAAGGCTTAATATTTAACTCCGGTAGCAATATGGCTCCAAGCGGAGATAATACCATGAAATCTAAAACAACTGTAAACTGTAATATGGCCAGTATGGCAATTACAAATTTTTGATACCCGGTAAAAGTATGCCCGACAGCGCCTTCCTGATGATTCATATATGTTCAGATAAAAGTGAATACAATTTATTCAGGCTGCAATGCTTTTATAACCAGCTTAAATGTTTGTTTCATAATGGTGTCCGTAAGCTTAAAGTTTTCATTCATCATAGACTTTTCATTAAGATGAAATCTTACAAGAGCATAAAAGCTGCCATAGGCAAGCGACCAGAAAATTTCGGGTTCCATCTTTACAAGCTCGCCGCGCCTTATGGCATTCAGCACAAAGTGTTTCATATTGTTCTTAAAAACAGACAGTTTAACATCGCCGTTATTTATTAAAGGTGAGTTCCTGAACTGCTCGTAAAACTGGTAATGCACCGGGTATTTCAGTATGAAGCGCAGCCTGTTTTTCCATTGCAACCATAAGCCTTCTTCAAGAGACAGGTCGGCGCTGAAACCCGTCAGCGCCACATGGGAAAAAGTTTCCTGCACCTGTATAAACAACTGGTTCAGCAGGTCTTCGCGGTTTTTAAAATAGATATAAATGGTAGAAGCGGAGATATTGGCAGCCCTGGCTAATTTTTGCATGCTCAGCCCGTCAAAGCCCTCTATCACAATCATTTCCATTGCTTTTTCCCGGATGGCTATTTCTTTATTTTCATCTTTCTTACGCATGATGAAGCGAAAATAAACGAATATTCGTTCATTTTATAATAAAAGGTTTCCACATCTGTCTTTTCATCTCTCCAATTCGCCGAAGGGAACACAACCCGGCTGAAACTTACGCATAAAGGGCTGGAATCATTCCCGTTAACAAATCCGGATATGGCCAAAGAAAATTTTGCCGGAGGATGGAAACAGATCATTGGAGAATCGCTGAAAACATTTGTTGAAAAGTGACGCTATGCAGCTTTAACAAAGCCACTGTATAATAAATACTATTTTGCAGCCGTTTGTAGCTTATAAAGCCATATCCAGCAAATTTCTTTCAATGAAAAAATTGATATACTTACTATTATGCTTTTCTACAGTAACCGTGCTGGCGCAGAATAATAAAAAGCCTGCCACCGCTCCACCCGCACTGCCTAAAGTAACCATAACCATCGGCGGATTTAAAGGTGGCGATATCACTTCGGATATACTTTCCCGTATTATTGATTCCTCCCTGGTAGCCCGTGATGAAAAGGGAAATAAATATGCTATTGTCCGTTTCCGGTCTATTTATAAATTTAAAAGCAGCTATGAAGATCCGGAAACCGGCGTGCGAAAAACAACAGACGATATGCGCATCAACGACTTCAACGACACCAGTATAATGACTGAACTGTGGCGGCAAAGTATTAAAGATAATATCGTTAAAGGCGACCAGATGATCCTGGATAACATGATTGTGCAGCTGAAAAACGGCAATAAAATAATGGCGCCTGCCATTACATTTAAAGTGATCCGGTAGCGCACTGGACAGTTAACACCCAAAAGTAGTTGTACGGGTCTGGGATTATATGCTTAAACAACTACAGGTCTCCATCACCTACCCGAATAAATCAGACATTCGATGACCTTTTTTGGTCAACTCCCCGACAATTTGTAATGCACTCATCCGATACGGCCTTTTCTAAAATTTCTGCTATTTTTGGAAAACAAAGATATTGGAACATACCCAACCATACAATGAGAAAGCGTTACTGCACCAGTTAGCAAAAGGCAGTGAAGAAGCCTTTACGGCCATCTTCCATCATTACAGGGGCAAGCTGTATCACTACATCTTCACCATTACCTCCTCGAGGGAAATGGCGGAGGATACCGTGCATGATGTGTTTTTGAAAGTATGGACCCACAGGGAGAAACTGGCTAATATAGAAAACATGAATGCCTACCTGTACAGGGTTTGTCATAACCAGGCCATTGGCGGGCTGAGGCGAATGGCCAAAGAAACCCTGATACTGGCTGAACTGCAGCAGGAAGATATACCGCTCCTTCCCAATGTTGACCCTGCCGGTCAAAGAGAAATCCGGAACTCCATACAGGAGGCAGTAAGCAAACTCAGCCCTCAGCAACGTAAAATATTTCTTCTCAGCCGCCAGGACGGCTTAAAGCATAAGCAGATAGCCGAACAACTTGGTGTGTCTATCAATACAATTAAAACCCATTTGGGGCAAGCCCTTCGGTTTTTAAGAGAAGAAATCGGTCAGCAATACAAACTCCAAGCCACCGCTATTTGGGTTATGTTCCAGCTTACGTAAAAAAGTTGTCTTGCCGCCTCATCCTCTTTTGCATCTCATTCGTTACATATCCGTTAACGGGGAATTTTTTAGTATTCATTTGAATACTTATTGTTTACTCCAATAATGATATATGAAGGATGAGCGCATACAATATTTATTTAACCGCTACCGTACAGGAACCTGCTCGCCTGAGGAAAAGAAAGAGCTTTCCTTGCTTTGCCTGCTACCTGAAAATCAAAAGATCCTTGAAAAATTATTGGAAACCACCTGGGAACAAACTCCGTTAGAAAATGACATGCCCGCCAGAAAAGGGGCCTCGATATTGCAAAATATCCTGGACTCATCTGCCAGGGAAGGGATGCCTGTTAAAAAAATAGAATGGCGTCGCTGGGTGGCCGCTGCCGCTGTTATAATGACTGCAGGTCTGGGCAGTTACTTCTTCTTATTTCATAAAAAAAATATACCGGGGGAAACCGTACTGGCCGTTACTCCCAATGATGTAAAACCGCCAAAGACCAGTAAAGCAGTTATTACATTGTCCGACGGAAGCGTGCTGTATCTCGATAGTGCCGGTAAAGGGCAGTTAGCCATACAAGGCAATGTGAAGCTGGTAAAACTCGCCAATGGGCAAATTGCATATGAGACCGCAGATGGCAGCACGACCCCGGAACCGCAGTATAACACGCTATCAAACCCCCGTGGCAGCAACATAATAGACATTAAACTATCCGATGGCTCGCATGTATGGCTTAATGCCGGTTCCACTATACAATACCCCGTGGTATTTACAGGAAATGAGCGAAAAGTTTCCATAACCGGTGAAGCTTATTTTGAAGTTACCCGCAATCCGGCGAAACCATTTAAAGTGGCAAATAACAAGATGGAAGTGACTGTATTAGGAACACATTTTAATGTGAACGCGTATGATGATGAACCAAACGTTAAAGTAACATTACTGGAAGGTGCTGTAAAAATAAAGCATTCAGGCTTCACCAAAGTTTTACAGCCTGGCCAGCAGGCGCGCATCACCAATGAAATACTGGTTACTGATAATATAGACATAGAAGAAGTAATGGCATGGAAAACCGGGAAATTCGTTTTTGGAGAAAAGGCAGATATAGCAACCGTTATGCGACAAGTGGCAAGATGGTATAATGTGGATATTGAATACCGTGGAAAAATTACTTCTCATTTTGGAGGAACGATATCCAGACAGGTAAACATCTCAGAAATAATCAATGTTTTGGAAGCCACGGGGCATTTGAAGTGTAGTATAGAGGGGAGAAAGATTATTGTATCACCATGAATTCGTCATAAACCATTAAATAAGTTTCGGATACATTAAAATGGCCAGCAGTGGTGGAACACGCTGGCCATAGCCTGGATTAACACCTAATACAATCAGCGAGATTATTTATTCATTAACCCAAACAAAACAAAGTTATGGTATTAAAGGCTTTTGGCCTCGCCCGTTCCATACCGGGAGGCTTTTTCTGCAGGAGTAATGCAGGCGCTGCGGAAGAAGACCTTAAACGAAGCCGCTCAATTAAACAATTGCTGAATGCAATGAAACTAACTGCTATCTTTTTACTTCTGGCCTGCCTCACGGCAGGAGCAAAAGGGTTTTCCCAAATTACCCTGGCGGAAAAAAATGCTCCTTTGCAAAGAATATTTAAAGCCATTCAAAAGCAAAGCGGCTACGATTTTTTTTATACCTATGAAGTAATTGAAAAGGCCGGCAACGCAACAGTCAACCTGTACCGGATGCCGCTGGAAAAGGCCATCGAAGAGGTGCTGAAAGATAAACCGCTCACCTATATTATCACCGGCAAAACGGTGGTAATAAAAGAGAAGGCAGCCCCCTCTTCTAACATGGAAGGAACACCGGACCTTCAGGATATGCAGAAAAAGATCAGCGGTGTGGTAAAAGATGAAAAAGGAATGCCGCTCGACGGGGCTTCCGTAGTGGTGCGCAGCAGCGGCAAAGGCGTAAGCACGGATTCAAAAGGAAGATTTACGGTAGAAGCGGATACAGGAGATATACTGGAATTTTCCCGCGTGGGATATAAGACGGCTTCTGTAATCATCGGTTCTGATGCATTTTTAGAAATAAGCATGCAGGTGGAAATTACTGCTGCAACGGAAGTAATAGTGGTAGGTTATGGCACTCAAAAAAAGACCAATGTAACAGGCGCCGTAAATACCGTGAACATGAAAGAAGTGGCAGGCAACAGGGCTACCACCAATATTGCACAGTTGCTGCAGGGTGTTGTACCGGATCTGCAGATCACCTATTCTTCGGGTGAACCGGGAGCTTCCACAGGCCTGAATATAAGAGGTACCACAAGCATCGGTTCCGGCTCCAATGGTTCACCGCTGATATTACTTGACAACGTTCCGGTAGCTTCGCTTTCCTTAATTAATCCTAATGATATTGAAACCGTAACTGTATTGAAAGATGCCGGCTCGGCTGCAATATATGGCGCCAGATCGGCCTGGGGAGTTATCCTGCTCACCAGTAAAAACAAGGCGGGCGCTAAAAAAACAAGTATTGAGTATGCTAACAACCTGGTCTTCAGCCGTCCGCTGGAAGTGCCTCAGAAAGCTACTCCGCTCCAAACCGTTCAATCTTTTAAAGACATGAACTTTGCACCGGGAACCGGCCAGAATGTAGACGAATGGATAAACTTATTGCATGACTATGCCCAAAATCCGGCTCAATACGGATCAGGATATACTGTTCAAAACGGCGTTATCTATCCTTTACGGGAGAATGATATCTGGGGTGAAATGGTCTCCAAAAACGCCTTTCAGCAAACGCACAACCTGGCAATAAGCGGCGGAACAGAAAAGACTTCCTACAGGATTGCGGGCGCTTTTACCAATGAAGACGGCATACTGATAACCAATAAGGATAGTTACAAGCGGTACAATCTTACTGGTTTTATCAATTCGCAGATCACTCCCTGGGCAAATGCCCAGTTGAGTACCATGTACTCCAACGCCAATAAACGTTTCCCGTATACAGGATATGGGTTTGACATATTCGGATCGGCATCTGTATTACCTTCTTACAGCCTGATCGGAGATTCGCTTATTGACGGAGTACATGTGCCCTATGCCACTCCGAAGAACCTGATTGAGAACGCGGCGGTAAGCAACAACAGGTTAGACAATATCAGGTTGTCCGGTAAAGTAACCCTGAATATTTTTAAGGGATTTAATGTTGTAGGAGAATATACTTACGACAAGACGAATACTGTTAATACCAGCTATGACAAACCATTTAATATTATCACATTAGCCAGTTTTGTTCCCAACCCTACCGTTACTGCTGATAAGGCAAAATATTATAAATACAATGATTTTACGGACTATCATGCCCTGAACATTTACGGTACCTACGAAAGAAAACTGGATGATCACCTGTTTACGCTGGTTGCCGGATTTAACCAGGAAAGTTCCTATTTTGAACTGCTGAATGCGCAGATGTCGAACATGATCAATCCCAACCTTCCTTATTTAGATGGCGGCACCGGTGTTATTCAGCCGGATGACAATGGTTTTGACGGATTTTCTGAATACGCGGTGCAGGGATACTTTTACAGGTTCAACTACGCATATAAAGGAAAGTATTTACTGGAGACCACGGGAAGGTATGATGGCTCCTCCAAATTCCCCGAAGGAAGAAGATGGGGATTTTTCCCTTCTGTATCAGCCGGCTGGCGGGTATCAGACGAAATATTTATGAAGGCGCTCAAACCCGTGCTGTCTGATCTGAAAGTCAGGGCAAGCTATGGTAATGTAGGCAACCAGTCCATTGGTAATTATCTGTTCTATTCGGGAATGAAAACCCGGCCCACCTCCAACTGGGCTGATGTATCGGGGGTGAGGTACCTCACGCTGGATGCTCCGGGACTGATCAGCGGCGACTTTACATGGGAAAAAGTAACTACCCGGAATCTCGGCATTGATCTTGGGCTGTTCAACAACAGGTTTACCGGCAGTTTCGACCTTTTTAAGCGCACCACAACAGGCATGCTGATCCCCGGTGCACAACTGCCTGCTGTATTGGGTGCCAGTGCTCCGCTTCAAAATACCGCCGATTTAAAATCTACGGGCTGGGGGTTGCAGGCTGCCTGGAAAGACCAGATAGGTAAAGTGAATTATCAATTCGGATTTACGCTTTCCGATAACAAAGCCTTCATTACCAAATACGATATTAATACAACCCGTCTCCTCACACAATATTATGTAGGTCAGCAAATAGGAGAGATTTGGGGTTATGAAACTGATGGGTTCTATACCGTGGAGGACTTTGTTGACGGCAGTTTGAACAGCAATCTGCTGGGAGGAAAATTACGTGACGGAGTGATCAGCTACCAGGGCGAAAATCCCAACCCGGGGGATATTAAATTCAAAGATCTTGATAAAGACGGGAAAATATTTACGGGAGACAATACAGTAGATAACCCCGGCGACAGAAGGATCATCGGCAATACCAATCGCCGCTACCAGTATGGCTTTTCAGCACGTGCCGCCTGGCATGGTTTTGATGTTTCGGTCTTTATACAAGGTGTAGGTAAAAGAGATTTGTTTGTTGTAAATGATCTTACATATCCCTATTCCTCCAACTATGGCACGTTGTATAGTAACCTGCTCAATTATTGGACCATTAACAATACCGATGCCTACTATGGACGTATTTATAATTTGGGAGGCGGCAACAGCAGCTATAATAAGCTTGTGCAAACACGGCTTTTGCAAAACGGGGCTTATATGCGTGTAAAAAATATTACGCTGGGTTACATTGTCCCTCTGCAATGGCTGTCAAGAGCTAAAATAAATTCCATGAGACTTTTTGTGAGCGGGGACGACCTGCTTACCAAAAAGCATTTGCCTACAGGAGTAGATCCTGAGCTCAAAGATCAGGGGTATGGTGCGCAATATCCCATTATGCAGAAAATGAGCATTGGGCTCAACCTCAACTTTTGATTTTTTAAAGCTTAACATTATGCAACAAAACCGTTTTTATATATTATTGCTCTTTGTAGTGCTGGTGGCTTCCTGCAACAAAGATTTTTTGAACAAGATACCTTTAGATCAGCAAACAGAAGCCACATCATTTAAAACGTATGAGAATTTCAAAACATACGCATGGGGGTTGTACGATCTGTTTGATGGTTACGGGCAGGGGCCTATATTGAATACCGCTACTTCTCTTTTTGAGGAAGCCAATTCAGATAATCTTTGCAATACGGCTTCTCTCAATTCAAACCCATGGGCTTACCAACTCGTAACAATACCCTCTTCAGGGGGAGACTGGGACTTTTCTTTCATAAGACGGGTGAATATCATGCTTGACAATATAGATCAGTCTTCCATGTCGCCGGCAGAAAAAGATCACTGGAAAAGTGTAGGATATGCTTTCCGGAGCGCCAGGTATATGCAGTTGCTTTCCAAATTCGGCGATGTGCCCTGGCTGGAGCATGTAGTAAAAGACAATGATAAAGATATATTATACGGGCAGCGTGCTCCGAGAGATGCAGTGGCTCAAAACATTCTCGACAATCTTTTATGGGCAGAATCGCATATCAATCCAAAGGGAGATGGCGCCAATACCGTTAACGTGCATGTGGTGCGGGCGCTGATCTCCCGGTTTGGGTTATTTGAAGGTACCTGGAGAAAATATCAGGGACTGGGTAATGCAGAGCAGTACCTGCAGGCCTGCCGTACCGCCTCTGCAAAGCTTGCCGCCGATTTTCCAACATTGTTAGCGGACTATGACCAGGTTTTTAATTCGGAAGATCTGGGCGGGAAAGCCGGGATAATATTGTACAGATCTTATGCTGCGGGGCAAAATATGCATGGTATACAACGGTATCATCGTACAACGGAATGGTATTTTGACGTAACGAAAGACGCTGTTGAAAGTTACCTGTGCCAGGACGGGAAACCGATCAGTACGAGCAGCCTGTATGCTGGGGACCGTACATTACATGATGAACTGAGGCATCGCGACCGGAGGCTGTACCTTACTGTTATGCCTCCCTACAGAGTTTTTACTACTACAGACGCCACGGGCAACGTGGTTACCTCTCAAAACACTATCTTTTGGAAGCATACCGGCATAGCGGCAGACAGGGAATACATGGATACCATGGCTACTATTGCATCACCCGGATATAAAAGACTTCCTTACCTGCAATGGGCAGGCAATGTACTGAGAGGCGTTCCTCATTTTAGAAAATTTAATGAAGGACAGGCATTTGGCGTATCTCAGTTAGGATATTATTTTTATAAATTCTACAATGCCACCACGGATGCTACCGGCTTTGTGAATACCACCGATGCACCGATCTTCCGGATAGAAGAGGTGCTATTGAATTACGCTGAAGCAAGCTATGAGCTGGGCGAATTTGACCAGTCCATGGCCGAGCAGACCATAAACAAACTTCGCCGGAGGGTAAATATGCCGGCTATGATCATTGCCGATATAGATGCTTCTTTTGACCTAAGCCGGGATACAGATGTGCAGCCCGTTTTATGGGAAATACGCCGCGAGCGGCGTGTAGAGCTGATAGGGGAAGGATTTCGCTTTAATGATCTGCGCCGTTGGAAAAAGGGCAATTACCTGAATAAGCAACAGACCGGTATGTGGGTAGACAATACTCAATATGGAAATAAACTGGCGATCGCCGGCGGAGGCACTGAAGGATATGTGGAATACAATACTGCCCCATCAGGCTGGCTGGAATATTATTATCTGTATCCATTGCCTAAGGATCAGCTTGTATTGAATAGCAGCCTGATACAAAACACAGGCTGGAAATAGTTTCGTTACCGTATTTTCACGCAGAGGTGCAAAGAAAATCGCAAAGAGCGCAGAGGATATCTTTGTGCTCTTTGCGTAACCTTAGTGTTCTTTGTGATTAAAAAATGTAATTGACTCAGGCATATTTTAATTTTTAACCCCCTTTTTTATATTCAAACCACCTGTAATGAGATTGAACCTGCTGATAAGCTGTTTGCTTCATTTAATAACTACAGCAAAACTATATGCCGGGATAGCAGATACCACACAAATCCCCATTCTTGCCTGGGGTGGAGTGCCGCCCCATGAGGCTGGCATAGCCCGTTATGAGGAAATGAAAAATGCGGGGCTAACTGTCAGCCTTACACGCAGCACCTCAATAGATTCTATGGCAATGATGCTGGACATGGCAGCAAAAGCCGGTGTTCAACTGATCGTACGCTGCCCGGAATTGCAAACAGATCCCGAAAACACGGTAAAGCGTTTTATGAATCACCCCGCCACAGCAGGATATTTTCTTAAGGACGAGCCTTCCGCTTCCGAGTTTGAAGCGTTAGGCATTTGGGCGGGTCGTATAAGAGCTATAGACAGTCAACGTTTCAGCTACCTGAATTTGCTTCCTAATTACGCTGTTCCTGCTCAACTGGGTACCGCTTCCTATCAGCAACATGTGAGCGTGTATCTAAAAAGCGTTCCCGTTCCCTTCCTGTCCTTCGATCACTACCCCGTAATTGAAGATAATGGTCAGCGATCCTTGCGGAAAGAATGGTTTGAGAACCTGGAAATCATCGCAGGGGAATCAAAAAAAGCAAACAAACCTTTTTGGGCTTTTGCGCTCAGCGTGGCACATGGCAATTATCCCGTTCCAACCCTGGGAGAATTGCGGCTGCAGGTATTTGCCAACCTTGCGTATGGCGCACAAGGAATACAATATTTCACCTACTGGACCCCCAAAAACAAGTCTCAATATAATTATCACCATGGCCCTATAGATGATGATAACAAAAGAACAGATGTGTATGAAATGATCAGTACAGTGAACAGGGAAATTCAAAACCTTTCCGGTGTATTTCTGTCGGCTAAAGTAATTTCCGTTGCGCACATTGGTAAAAACATTCCAGTTGGCACGCAACGCCTTCCTAAATTGCCTGAAGGCATTAAAAAGATCAGTATACAAGGAGAAGGAGCAATCGTATCCGTACTCGAAAAAGGGAACGACCGTTTTATTGTAATAGTCAACAAAGACTTCGTCAATCCTATGAAGTTAAAGATCAAAAGCAACAGCACGCTTGAAAAAGTATCAAAAAACGGTACTATTCTGAATACGCACAAGCATTCCTCATCTGTAGCAATTGGTGCCGGGGATATTGCGGTATACAGGCTGAACCATATAAATGAATCATCACTTAAATAACAACCTATAGGGTGCAAAAAAACACATAGCGCTTAACGGCTCAGCAAATCTACCGGCAAAATAAATTCCCACAGGTTGGCATTGTTAGCGCCAATCACATTCTTATCTATCAGCCTGCTATACCGTATGCCAAAAGTAACCGGTTGCTGGTTCCACCATTTGGTATCAAAAAAAACTTCGGTTCCGGTACTCCTGAATGAAAAAACATCACCGGTGCGTAAACTTTTGGCCCGGGCGTAATCAAAAAACAGGTTGGCTCTTATGCGGGAGCAGTACACGATTTGCGCAAAGCCCCAGTCCGGATAAGCTAAAGGCAAATGATAATTGACACTCCCCTTCCACATGCGCGGCGCATCAACACTATTGTAACCACGGGCAAAAGGGAAATTATTGGAAAAGCGGTATTGATCTGCCGTATCGCGTACCTGGAAAGCACCGCTGAGCACCAGACTGTGATTTACTCCTATACCGGGGAAGTACAATGATGCCGATGTGAGCAACTGATGAGCCCTATGATCATTAATAACAGTGCGGTACCGCAGCAAAAATCTTTGTGCAAAATGCGGATTGATGTGCTGTACCGCCTGCTGGGTTTGACTACCCCAGTTAACCGAAAACTGCAGGTAATTGAATAAAGGACCCGCAATACTGTCTTTATACTTTCCCGTTATATTCAGTTGCTCCACATTAAAAGAAGAAGCCAGCGTAAGATTTTTATACCATCGGCCTTTCGTAAGATCAAGCGGCAGGCTCACACCTATATTAGCATTCAATTCATTCCATCGTATCGTTCTCACGCTGTCGCTCACCTTCCTGTTGAATGTATAAGACACCCCTCCGGTTACCCATGGAAACCAGGCGCCGTAAACGCCGGCAAAGCCGGTTTTATGACTTCCTTCATTTTCGTTATAGGTATAATATAATTGCGATTGAAAAGTATTGAGGATGTTTTGACCGTATACCGTAAAGCTCCATTCGGGCTGCTCATAGTAGGGGCGCCAGCTATGAAAATTGAATGGCGCCGATAATTTGCCATATGTGGAAACCGGGTACCGGCCATATGAAATACTGTCTAAAATATTACCGCCTGTTTGCTGCAGCGCCCCGGGCAAATACAAATCAGGAGCATTTATTGTGGCAATCTGCATCAACGGCTGCCAGTCTTCCGCTTTTAAATGTTTTTCCTTTAGCTGCAAGCCCTCTGCCGTAAAGCTGCTCCATACTAACCGTCCCGCATTATTGACGGCGGGTTGGTATGCACCTAACGGTTCATTAGTGAGCTTAAAAAGATTTCTTGTTTTGATATCCACTGCAAAAATATCATCCTGGTAACCGCTGCCTGCCGAAAAATATACCGTATCTCCTTTTAAGAATGGGAATCCCTTTACTTCATAGCTCCAGGGCAGCAGGTTATCCGTTGCTCCCGTTTGCAGGTTAACCATCGCCAGGGTCATTAACCCCTGTGCATTTCTTACACAGGAAACCACATGATCCTTACCGTAAAATGCAGGATACGTATAGACCAGGCGCTCCGCCGGTTGTGGTACCCGGTGCAGCAGCGCCCCGGTGGCCGCATCCAGCACATGCAATTCCTGCTGCTGATCCGGCGTAAACTGCACGGCAACAATCACAGTACCGTCCTGTGCAATATCGGGCTGGAAGTATTTGCTCCTGTGCGTTAACTGTACGGTTTGCTTCGTTGCTATATCGAATACTTTTATTACGCTGTAATCTCTTTGTCCCCACCGCGCATCGGGCTCATAGGCGGTATAAATGATTTTACCGTTGCGGTAAGCATAATAATCATCGCGCGCAATATCCTTCACCCTTATCTTTTCCTCTCCCTTTGCTGTAACCAGCCACCATGCAGGCAGGCTGCGGTATGTTTTTTTCAGTACTACCAGCGAATCTTCGCCTGCAAAGTAAGGCAGCGAATAATCCGATACATACCGGTTATTACCGGCAGTTATAAAAGCATCACCTGCAGAAAGCGCCGATTGGTCTTTATAAAACTGCAGGGCATTTTCTACAAAATCACTATACGTTATTCCTGCATATTTTTTTACCGCTTTTTGAAAAGGATAAAATAACCCTTTAAACCGGGCCGCATCATCCGTTACTGCGGTCCAAAACCGGTCTCCGTATTTTTCCCTGCCATAGCCCGTCAGTAAATAGCCTAATGCATAATGATCAGGCATATAATGCCGCAATGATCCATTGCGCAGCTTCATAAAGCTGTATTTCTTATCTGCTTTCCATAGCGACCGGTAGCCGTTAAAAAAAACGGGCAGCCTTCCCCTGCCCTGCCCGCTTACGGCTGTTTCCTGGAAAACAGCATCCCCTTCAAAAAACCAGTTAGGGATAGCCGCGCTGTTGGCAACCGCCTGTCCTTCTTCGCCCAAAATGATATATGCCAGCTTCGATAGCCCTTTCCTGTAATTCATATACTGCTGCACATGCCTGTATTCGTGAATAGCTAAATTTTCAGCCCATGGCAGGCTGCCGAGGTCAAAGCTGTTGAACCGGGGTGTAAGAAAGAATTCGCTGCGCCACGGGGCTAATCCAACATAACCATTTGCCAGTGTAGTCTGGTTTTGCAACACGATATTGATCTTACGTTGAGCGGTACCCGCAGTAATGCCGGTATGCCGGTTAAGATAATGAACAATAGCGGCTATGCGCTGTGCCGTTGTATCGAGTCCGCGGGGATAGACAACCCGGGCTTCGGGCGTATTCACCTGCTGCCATTTAACCGAAGGCGGATTAGCGCCAAACTCCTGGGAATAAGCTGAAAATCCGGAAAAAAGCAACAACCATAACAAAGCATGTATACGCATACGCAACAATTGCAGCCTAAATATACATTCAAAATGAATAGCCGTTGGCACACATCATTCACTTGTTTTTACCAAACCCATTTCGCGCAGATTGCGGCTTGCAATGCCATGAAGGATAAAAGTGAATCTTATTTTTTCCCTGGATTTATATATTTTTTGTGCCAAAATACCCGGTAATTGCGCGATTGTTATTATCTTTTCGCAGTATGATAAATGCTATTATCGTAGATGATGAGCAACATTGTGTTAACAGGCTGTCAGGATTGCTGGGTCAGCATTGCCCTTCCTCCGTAAATATCCTCGACAGCTTCAATACCGTTGAGGATGCGGTTTCAGGAAGTGTGCTTTTACAGCCCGATCTCGTTTTCCTGGATATGCAGATACATGATAAAACAGGTTTCGACCTTTTAAAACAAGTCAGCGACATCTACTTTGATGTCATCTTCACCACAGCTTATGAAAAATACGCCGTTCAGGCATTTAAGTTCAGCGCCATTGATTACCTGCTTAAGCCTGTTGATGCCGATGAGCTGAAGCAGGCTGTGGCAAAACTGGAGCAAAGGTTATCGAAGAATGAAATGTCGAAAAAAATTGACGCGCTTTTTGATAACATGAAAAGCACGCAAAGTGCCACAAAGCGTATAGGTATCCCTACCGTTAGCGGTATCACCTATATAGCCATCGGAGATATCATCCATTGCCACAGCGATATTAATTATACCACGCTCTTCTTAAAGGATAATAAAAAAATTACGGTAGCCAAAACCCTTAAGGAGTTTGAAGAAATGCTGTTGGACTATAATTTCTACAGGGTGCATAATTCTCATCTTGTAAACCTGGCTTTTATAAAAAGCTATCATAAAGGCAAAGGCGGTTATCTGATTATGGCCGACAATACTGAAATAGAAGTTTCCATACGGCGAAAAGATGAGCTTTTAAAGAAGCTTTCGCGCTAACCGGCTAAAATAAATATCGCATATGCATTTTGCCGCTGCGCCATTCCCCGGTAGCACATGACAGCACATGACAGCTTTAACAGGGGTATAGTATACTTTTGAACACAGATTGTTTACACCCATAAGAAAAGACTTACGAATGCAGGTAATTTTAGGAATTGTTTATCATTTTATAGGAGGTTTTGCATCGGGTAGTTTTTATACTCCATTTAAGAAAGTTAAAGGCTGGGCCTGGGAAAGCTACTGGATAGCAGGTGGAATTTTTTCCTGGCTGATTGTTCCCCCCCTGGCTGCTTATCTAACCATTCCGGGTTTCGCGGAAATTATTAAAAGCACCGATGGCAGTATCTTAGGCATTACGTATTTGTTTGGTGTACTTTGGGGAATTGGCGGGTTAACCTATGGGTTGGGTGTACGTTACTTGGGCATTTCGCTGGGTACCAGTATTATATTAGGGTTGTGCATGGTATTTGGTTCGCTTATACCTTCCATATACTATAACTTTTTTCCAAAAGAAGGCAAGGATACGTTTAGTATGCTCATCCATTCAAAATGGGGGTTGTATGTACTGGCAGGGCTGGCGGTGTGCGTGCTGGGAATCGTTTTCTGCGGTAAAGCGGGAACGATGAAAGAAAAAGCGCTTAATATATCGGGCACCGGCCCGCACGGAATGCAAACAAAAACCGAATACAGGTTTGGACTGGGTTTGCTGGTTTCCATTGTATCCGGCATTTTAAGCGCCTGTTTTAACTTTGGTATAGAATCGGGAAAATCAATGGCAAATACCGCCAATGAATTATGGAAAACGGCGCATCCCGGGCAGGGCGAGTTTTTATTTCAGAACAATGTAATTTTCGTGGTAATACTGTGGGGCGGACTTACCACTAATTTCATCTGGTGCATGATACTGAACGCCCGCAACAAAACCTTTGGTGATTATACCAATACAAAAACACCGCTGCTGTCTAACTATATCTTTTCCGCCTTAGCCGGCATTACCTGGTTCCTCCAGTTTTTCTTTTATGGCATGGGTGAAAGCAAGATGGGTAATGGCGCCAGTTCGTGGATATTGCATATGGCCTTTATTATTCTGGTAGCCAACTTCTGGGGTATTGTGCTAAAAGAATGGAATGGGTTGAGCAGCAAAACAAAATCCATGATCACCCTGGGCATTGTTACCATAATTATAGCTGTTTTGCTGGTGGGGTATGGCAATTCATTAAAATAAATTAATTAAAATACTAAAATAAAAAATATGCCTTCCGTTACAACAAATGAATTTAAGCACGTGAGCTATTTATGGGATGATGCCAAAGCCGCCGCACTTGCCGGGGATGAAGTGGGATTACTGATTTACCGTTCTAATTTATTAGGCGCCGATTTGCGGCTTACCAATTACGGCGGCGGCAATACTTCCTGCAAGGTAATGGCAAAAGATCCGCTCACCGGCCGGGAAACAGAAGTGATGTGGGTAAAAGGTTCCGGGGGCGATTTGGGCACACTAAAGAAAAGCGGTTTGGCAGCTTTATATGTAGACCGCCTGAGAAGCCTGACGAATGTGTACCGTGGCATTGATCACGAAGATGAAATGGTGGAGCTGTTTAACCACTGCATTTTTGATCTGAGCTCCAAAGCGCCTTCCATAGATACGCCTTTGCACGGGTTTCTTCCGTTTAAGCATATTGATCACCTGCATCCTGATGCCGCTATTGCCATTGCCGCTGCCAAAGACGGCAAGCGCATTACGCAGGAACTTTTTAACGGCGCTATAGGCTGGGTAGAATGGCAGCGGCCGGGCTTTGACCTTGGCTTAAAACTAAAACAGTGCCTTGATGAGAATCCGGGAATACGGGGTATAATGCTTGGCTCACATGGCTTGTTTACCTGGGGCGATACCGCCTTTGAAAGCTATATCAACACCCTGGAAGTAATTGAACGCTGCGCGGCTTATCTTGAAGAAAATATAAAAGCCAAACCGGTATTTGGCGGAGCTAAGCTGGAATCCTTAGCCAAAGAAGAAAGGTTAGATAAAGCAGCAGCTTTAGCACCCATACTCAGGGGATTCTGCTCTTCCAATATAAAAATGATCGGACATTTTACGGATGACGAAAGAGTATTGGAATATATCAATTCCAACGACCTGGAAAGATTAGCGCCTATGGGTACCAGTTGTCCTGACCATTTTTTAAGAACCAAGATCAGCCCGCTGGTGCTGAACCTTACTGCCGGTGAAAGTGTAGCGGATGTTGCCGCCGTAAAAGAAAAGCTGAAGCCGCAATTTGAAGCTTACAGGGAAATGTATACGGCGTATTACGAAAAATGCAAACATCCCAACAGTCCTGCTATGCGCGATGCCAACCCGGTGGTGATATTATACCCAGGCGTGGGCATGTTCACTTTTGCAAAAGATAAGCAAACGGCACGGGTAGCCGCTGAGTTCTATATTAATGCCATTAATGTAATGAAGGGCGCTGAAGCCATTTCCGAATATACCTCCCTGCCCCGCCAGGAAGCTTTTAATATTGAGTACTGGTTATTGGAAGAAGCCAAGCTGCAGCGTATGCCAAAGCCTAAAGCCTTATCGGGACGGATTGCATTAGTAACAGGCAGCGCGGGGGGCATTGGCAAAGCCATCGCCAAAAAATTTGCAGATGAAGGCGCAGTAGTGATGGTAAATGATAACGATGCAGACAGGCTGGCGAATGCAAAAAAAGATTTCGCAGCGCATTACAGTAAAGATGTTTTTTCGGCAGAAATATTAGATGTTACCGATGTGAATACCATTCGCAAAACGTTTAAAGCCTCAGCACTCGCCTTTGGCGGTGTTGATATAGTAGTTAACTGCGCCGGCTTATCTATTTCAAAGCCATTGGAAGAACATACCGAAAAAGACTGGGACCTCCTGTACGATGTATTGGTAAAAGGACAGTTCCTCATTACACAGGAAGGCGTAAACGTTATGCGCAAGCAGGATATGGGAGGCGATGTAATTAATATCGTAAGTAAAAACGCGCTGGTAAGCGGTCCTAATAATGCGGGCTATGGATCGGCTAAAGCAGCACAATTGCATTTAAGCCGTTTAAACGCCACCGAATTAGGGAAGGATCATATCCGCGTTAACGTGGTAAACCCCGATGCCGTTATTTCCGACAGTAAAATATGGGCGGGCGCATGGGCGCAGGGGCGCGCCAAGGCATATGGCATAACCGTAGAGGAACTGCCGGCTTTTTACGCCAAACGTACTTTACTGAACGAAATTATATTGCCTGAAGATATAGCCAACGCCTGCTTTGCTTTTACAGGAGGCTTACTAAACAAAACCACGGGCAATGTGCTGAATATTGACGGTGGTGTTGCTATGGCTTTTGTAAGATAAGAGTATTAAATCCGAAGCCGGAAAACCGAAATTCGAAGGAATACAAGTAAGAACCAAATAACAAAAACCAAATAAAATCCAAATTTTAAATCCAAAGGAGAAAGTTCGAAATCCGAAGCGAAATGCAACCATAAACTACAAACAATAAACTATAAACTAAAAAAATCTGCCTCCGGTATGAGGGGATTGCTTCGCAAGATGGTATTTGGGGTAACATTATTCATCCGTTTGCTTCCTCGCAATGACGGGTAAAATCCGAAGCCGGTAGCGCGAAATTCGAAGGAATACAAGAAGAAACAAATAACAAGAAACAAATAATATACAGATGCTTCGTTCCTCAGCATGACAGGCAATATTCAAATCCGAAGACGAAAATCTGAAATCCGAAGCGAAATGCAACCATAAACTACAAACAATAAACTGTAAACTAAAAAAATCCGGAGCGGAATCTAATCTCAAATCCATATGCATCGTCTCGCGTTTATAATGAGATTACACAAAGGTGCTGAAGCCGAATACCAAAAGCGGCATGACGCGATATGGCCGGAATTGCAGGCATTATTAAAAGAAAGCGGTATTCAGGAATATTCAATTTTTCTGGAGGAAGCAACAGGAAGCTTGTTCGGTTATTTGAGGATCAATGATAAAACCTCCATGGAGGCATTGCCACAGCAACCCGTTATGCAACGCTGGTGGCATTACATGAAAGATATCATGGAGGTGAATGACGATGCATCACCGGTAAGCATACCGCTGAAAGAAGTTTTTTACATGCCATAAAAATAAAATCATGCAGATAGAAAAAAACAGGATTGACGATCACAATGCCACCCTGCTGAAAACACATAGCAGCAGGTTTGCGTATTGCAGCGCAGCTATTGAAAAAACGGAAAGCATTGTAAAAAAGCTAACCGCCTTCCAGGTAGCCATTCCCAGTTGGGCTTTGGGAACCGGTGGTACAAGGTTTGGAAGATTTTCGGGGGGTGGCGAGCCGCGTAACCTCGAAGAAAAAATAGAAGATATAGGCCTGCTGCACGCGCTCAACCAATCAAGCGGCGCCATTTCGCTTCATATTCCATGGGACATTCCGGAAAACCCTGCGCATATCAAAGCGCTGGCTGCGCAGCACGGACTGCAGTTCGACGCTATGAACTCCAACACCTTCCAGGATCAGCCCGGCCAGCAGCTCAGCTACAAATTCGGGTCGCTGCAAAATGTAAATAAAGCCATCCGCCGGCAGGCAATTGATCATAATATTGAAGTGATCCGGCAGGGCGTGGAGCTGGGCTCCACCTCCTTAACCGTATGGCTTTCCGATGGGTCCTGCTTCCCCGGGCAGCTTAATTTCAGGGAAGCTTTTCAGCATACACTCAACGGATTACAGGAAATTTACAAGGCATTACCGGAAAACTGGAAAATGTTTGTAGAATACAAAGCCTTTGAGCCTAACTTTTATTCCACTACCGTTGGCGACTGGGGGCAGTCGTATTTATATGCCAGCAAGCTGGGCAATAAGGCCTACACATTGGTTGACCTGGGTCATCACCTGCCCAATGCCAATATTGAACAGATCGTTTCCCTTTTACTGATGGAAGGAAAATTGGGCGGCTTTCATTTCAATGATTCCAAATACGGAGACGATGACCTTACAGCAGGCAGTATTAAACCCTACCAGCTATTTCTCATCTTTAATGAGCTCGTAGAGGGTATGGATGCCAAAGGCATGAACCACGCTACAGATCTTGGCTGGATGATTGACGCATCGCACAATGTAAAAGATCCGCTGGAAGATCTGGCACAGTCGGTTGAAGCCATTTTTATAGCTTATGCACAGGCACTATTAACCGACAGCAAAGCCCTGCAGGAAGCCCGCCAAAATAATGATGTGGTAAAAGCACAGGAAATACTGCAGCATGCCTTTAGAACCGATGTACGACCGTTAGTAGCCGAAGCCAGGCTCCGTGCCGGCGGAGCGTTAGACCCTATAGCGCTGTTCCGCAGGGAAAAGATACGGGAGCAGCTTGTCAAAAGCAGGGGAGCAAAAGCGGTAGCCACCGGATTGTAAAAAAGAATATGGGAGTGGTGAATAGTGAGGAGTGAATAGTAGACCCTATGCTTATGCTTCTTCTCCTGTACACATGCTCTTTTTATACGCTGATTTTTGGGGCGCATTTCAAATTTTCGCAGGTGGGTGGTGACACCCACCTGTAGAACCCGCTACCGGTCGGTGTCTCACCGACCGGAAAGTTGTACATGGAGCGAAAAATTGAAATACGCCCGATTTTTGTCTTTCAACCCCTACCTCCTATCTTTACGCCATGATGAGCAATAGTGTGCCGGTTATAGCCATTTACGATATCGGCAAAACCAACAAAAAAGTATTCCTCTTTAACGAAGCTTACGAAGTAGTATATGAAAAAAGCGCCACGCTTCCCGAAACAACGGATGAGGACGGGTATCCCTGTGAAAACATAGAACTGCTGACCCGGTGGATCACGGAATCATTCAGTGAAATAACGGAGTTAAAGGCATTTACTATAGTAGCTGTTAACTTCACTTCTTACGGCGCCAGCTTTGTGCATATTGACAAAAATGGCAATCCCTTAACGCCATTATACAATTACCTGAAGCCTTACCCCGAAGATTTAAAGAAGAAATTTTACGGCAGGTATGGAGGGGAGATCATGCTTTCTATACATACCGCTTCTCCCGTACTCGGCAGCTTAAATTCGGGCATGCAGTTATACCGTTTAAAATATGAACAAAAAACTGTGTTCGACCAGATCGTGTACTCGCTGCATCTTCCGCAATACATCAGCTACCTGCTTACCGCAAAAGCCTGTTCCGATATTACCAGCATTGGCTGCCATACCAACCTCTGGAATTTCCCGCAACACAATTACCACGAGTGGGTATACAGGGAAGGCCTGATAGATAAGCTGCCGCCGGTTTTTGCTTCAGATGAAATAGTAAAAGAGATAATATTTTCAGGCAAAAAGATCAGGGCCGGCGTTGGTTTACACGATAGCTCAGCGGCGCTTATCCCCTATCTCACTAATTTCCGGGAACCCTTTGTACTGATCTCCACGGGCACATGGTCTATCAGCTTCAACCCGTTTAACAGCAGCCCTCTTACGGTGGAAGAGCTGCAGCAGGACTGCCTGTGTTATTTAACCTATCATGGCAGACCGGTAAAAGCCTCGCGTTTATTTGCAGGATACGAGCACGAGCAACAGGTAAAACGCCTGGCTGCGCATTTTAATAAGCAAACCGATCATTATACTACGGTAAAGTTCAGCAAAAACATTATTGATGCATTGCGGTTGCAGCCTGAAGTTCGTGCAAAAGATGCCGCCTCCATAACGGTCTTTCCCGAAAGAGACCTGCATGCATTCACCAGCTATGAGCAGGCCTATCACCAATTGATGCTGGATATTATGAGCAGGCAGATCAATGCTACAGGGCTGGTGCTGGAAGGCACTGATGTAAAAAGGATTTTTGTTGACGGAGGATTTGGCAAAAACCCGCTGTATATGCATTTGCTGGCAGAAGCCTTTCCGGGCATTGAAGTATATGCAGCATCTATAGCGCAGGCTACTGCACTTGGGGCAGCGCTGGCCATACATCCTCACTGGAACAGCAAACCGGCCCCTGCCGATACGATTAAATTAATGTATTATAACACCAGTACTTTTCAAAAATAGCGGCATTCCATACAGCAATTGAAATACGCGGGCTCCCGCTTAACCACCACTTGTCCACCTGCTGTGGAAAAAAAGAATAGTATATATCCGTTTGCACAACCGATATTTATCCCGATTCTCTTACAATAAAAGGCGGATACATTCGTCTATATCTTATTCAACATTTCCCATGGAAGAAACCCGTGAAATAAACGCGCTATTGCATCTTATAGATGACCCGGACCATGAGGTGTTTGATACCGTTAGCAACCGGATCGTAAGCTATGGCAGGCCCATCATTCCTAATCTGGAACATTTATGGGAGAACACCCTTGATGAAATCGTTCAGGAAAAAATAGGACTGCTCATAAACCGGCTTCATTTTCATGAATTACAGGCGGATATTACCGCATATACAAAATCCACCCGTCACGACCTGTTAGAAGGATCATTGCTGGTTGCAAGATACCAATACCCTAACATGGCAGATACGCCCGTATTCCAGGAAATAGAAAAAATAAAACGCAATATCTGGCTTGAGCTCAACAGCTATCTCACAGCGCTGGAACAGGTAAATATCATTAACCGCATTTTTTTCACTTATTATAAATTTAAAGGTGTTGAGGTTTCTTACCAGCACCCCGAAGAATTTCTCATCAATAAAGTACTGGAAACCAAACGCGGCAACGCCATCATCAATGGCATCATATACCAGTTGCTTTGCGGGCTGCTGGATATTCCCGTGAAAGCCATTAAAATACCGCGCCAGTACCTGCTCGCTTATTTTGATACCTCTTACGACTACTTCAACCCGAAAAAAGAAAATGATAACAACATACATTTTTACATAGATCCGATGAACGGCCAGGTATACACGCATAAAGACGTGGAAAGTTATTTTAAAAAAATAGGCGTTCCCATCACCACATCTTATTTTAAACCTATGGATCACAGGCTTATTTTCCAGTTTTTGCTGGAAGAGCTGGCCAAATGTTTCGATACGAAGGATAACCTTTATAAGCAAACGGAGCTGCTTACGCTCGCCGATATTATGGGGCACTATAATACCTCAAAATGAAGAAGGGACGTTTTGCCAGGTACCTTATTGCGCTGCTGGTATGCTGCGGATTGTTCTGGCTGTATTACAGCAACAACATAACGCAACAGCAGCCTGTTGAAAAAAACGGAGGCTTTAACCGTGCGCTTACCCCGCTTATTTATACCCGTCATGCCCGCTGCCGGATGGATTGCAGGCATATAGACGAAGGCGAAATAGCCGGAATACTGCAAAAAGGAAAGATCAATTACAGTAAAAGCGATTTGCATGCGAAGCCCGATCCCAAATATGCGCTCGAAGGCATTACACGCGACAATCAGCAGGTTCGTGTTATTTTTGCTCCTTCAAAACGCGGTATGGTAGTGATTACCTGCATAGACATGAATGAAGAATGGCAATGTAACTGCAACTGAGCCTGTTGCTATTTATCACAAAGAACATGACTGTTCATGAACCTCCTGGCTATAACACTCCGCCGGCTCTACAATGTGTATGCCATACTTTTGTTTGTATTGCTGATGCTTATTATATTTCCCTTTGTAATCATTGTTTCTCTGGCGGGCCCCGTATGGGGAGGAAATGCCATCTACCGCATTTGCATGCTATGGGGCGACGTATGGTTTCCGCTGGTGGGTATTTTTCATAAGAATATATACGAATCACCACACGATAAAAAAAGATCCTACATCTTCGTCAGCAACCATATTTCTTTTCTCGACGCCGCCGTAATTGTTAAAACCTACCGGCAACCCATACGCGCTTTAGGTAAAAAAGAAACGTCCGGCATCCCGGTATTTGGGTATATTTATAAGAATGCCATAGTAACCGTTGACCGCGATAATGCAGCGGATCGCTCCAGAAGCGTACGCAAACTAAAAGCAGTGCTGCGAAGAGGTATTTCCATTCTGATATTTCCGGAAGGCACATTTAATGAAACAGGCAATGCCCTGAAGCCTTTTTTTGATGGTGCTTTCCGTATTGCCATTGAAACGCAAACCCCCGTTAAGCCCGTTTTGTTTCTTGATGTATTCAACAGAATGCCTTATGGAAAATTATTGTCGCTTACACCGGGAAAAAGCAGGGCCGTATTTATGAAAGAAATTGATGTAACCGGCTTAACCATAAGAGATATGGATACGCTGAAGCAAAAAGTGTATGCACAAATGGAAGAACGGTTATTGTATTATGGAGTGAGTTGGGTGAAATAGGTTAGGTTGCAAAGTAACCTGTAGTCCTAAATGCGAACGGCACTGCAATACATGCCCGGTAAATTTTCTTAGGTAGTCATGCAGATGGTATATGCTATACTATATTCACCTCTCTCTCCAGCACTATACCAAATTTTTTATGCACACTGCGCAAAATCTCCCCGCTTAAATGGTAGATATCTTTCCCCGTAGCCTTACCATAGTTAACCAGCACCAGGGACTGGTTAGCATGCACGCCGGCATCTCCGCGGCGAAACCCTTTCCAGCCACACTGCTCAATAAGCCAACCGGCTGCCAGCTTCACAAAATCGTGATCGTCCTTACCCGGTGCGGGATATTGCCTGGCAGGATAATGTGGTATGGCAGGATATGTTTTTCGTAAAGCTTCAAATTGCTTTAGGGGAATTTCGGGGTTCTTAAAAAAGCTGCCTGCATTGCCAATTACTGCCGGGTCGGGTAGTTTGGAAGAGCGGATATTGATCACAGCCTGGGAAATAGCCCGGATGCTGAGCGCTTTTACCTGCATCTTTTCCAGCTCTTCCCGGATAGCGCCATAGGAAGTATGAAATACCGGGTGCTTGCGAAGCCGGAAAGTTACATTCAATATAATGAACTGATCTTTATACCTTTTTTTGAATACACTTTCCCGGTAACCAAAGGCACAATCGCCTGCCGTAAAATTGTGCACTTTTTTGTCGTGCAGGTGATACGCACTTAAGCTGTTAAACACCTCCTGCAATTCTACCCCATAAGCGCCAATGTTTTGCATAGGCGCGGCGCCCACATTGCCTGGTATCAGCGACAGGTTTTCGAGTCCGGCCCAGTTGCGCTGTATACAATACTGCACAAAGCGATGCCAGTTTTCACCCGCACCTGCCCGAACATACACATAGGTGTCGTCTTCCTTTATCTCTTCAATACCCATGATCTCATTCTTCAATACGATCCCATCCACATTTTTGGTAAACAGCATATTGCTGCCGCCACCAAGGATTATTTTTTTTACCCTTGGTTTTCTTTCAATCCATTCGGCCAGCAAATCAATGCCGGCAAAGGAAGAGAAATAACGGGCACGCACATCTATTCCAAAAGTGTTATATTGCCTTAGCGAAATATTTTCCCGGATCTGCATATGGTATCTGTTCACTGCAAAATACAAAAATCATGCAAGCAAAAACAGCGGTGCTGCTCGGTGCAACAGGATTAATCGGCAATCACTTGTTACACCTCCTATTAACGGATGACTATTTTACCGGGATCAGGGTGCTGGTAAGAAAGCCATTTGCTTTTATGCACCCCAAACTTGAAGTACGCATCACCGATTTTGATGATCACGATAATTTCCACAGTGCCCTGGGAAAGGGAGATGCTATTTTTTGCTGTACCGGCACAACCATGGAAAAAGTAAAGGGAGATAAAACACTGTATCGCCGCATTGATTTTGATATACCCGTGCATGCCGCACAATGGGGCATAGATAATGGGTTCTCCCAATTCTTAGTGGTATCCGCAATAGGCGCCAATGAAAAATCCTCCAATTTTTACCTGCATCTCAAGGGTAGCATGGAGGCCGCCATTCATGCCCTCCCCTATGCATCGCTCCATATTTTCCGGCCATCCCTTTTGCTGGGCGATCGGGCAGAAAAAAGAAAAGGGGAAAAGCTCGCCCAGTCAGTTATGCCGACACTGTCTTTTATGCTGGCAGGTTCATTAAAAAAATACCGGGCCATTGAAGCCCTGGATGTAGCCAAAGCCATGCTTGCCGCGGCCAAATCCGGTAAAAGGGGCATTAACGTACACGAGTACACGCAAATGAAAATACTTTCGGCGCAGTAACTGTTTATAAAACCATAAAAAAATCGTTTAGTTGATATGACAAAAAAAATACGCTGGGGCATACTGGGCGCCGGGCGCATCGCACAAAAATTTGCGTCCGATCTGAAGCTGGTGGAAGATGCTGAACTGTACGCCATTGCCTCACGCGGCAAAGCCAATGCTGAATTATTTTCCGGCTTATATCCTGCAGCCGTGCAGTACAACAATTATGAGGCTTTGGTACAAAACCCTGATATAGATGTAATATACATTGCCACACCACACGGACTGCATTATGCGCATGCCCTGCTTTGCCTGCAACATGGCAAAGCGGTATTGTGCGAGAAAGCATTTGCGCTGAATGCCCGGCAGGCAAAAGAAATGATAGCGGCAGCCAAAGCACAGCAGGTATTTTTGATGGAGGCCCTGTGGTCGAAATTTACGCCCCCCTGGCAAAAAATGATGGAAATGATCCGTAACGGGCAATTGGGTGAAATAAAAAATGTGCTCATCAACTTTGGCTTCATACCGCAGGCGCCTGTTGCCGACCGGCTGTATAATCCTGCGCTGGGTGGCGGCACCCTGCTGGATATTGGTATATATAATGTTTTTTATGCCCTGTCGGCTTTGGGAAAACCAGATCATATTGAAGCCAGCATGACGCCCGCTGCTACCAATGTGGATGAGCAGTGTGCTATTTTATTTCGTTATAACAACGGCGCCATGGCACAGCTTTTTTCTTCCTACTACGCTCATCTTGCCACAGAAGCCGACATTAGCGGCAATAAGGGCAGGATACGCCTTACCCATCGCTTTTATACACCGGATACCACTATTGAATTTTATCCCGGGAGAGCAGACAGTAAAACCATCATCCCCACGCAGCTTACAGAAGGATTTGGCTATCACTACGAAGCACGGCATGTGGGTGAATGCTTACGCAAAGGCCTAACCGAAAGCCCGGTAATGACACATGCCGACACTTTGGTGTTGATGGAGGTAATGGACGAAATTAGAAGTAAAGCGGGAATCAGGTACCCGGCTGATGAGGTATAACGCAGGGTTTCTTTGAAAGGTTGGAAACCCTGCCGGGCACCTCACACCCTGCATAGCGGCTTGTATTGCCGGCGAATGGAGGTATCTCCCCCAATGCCTAACCTAAGGCAACGGCTTCACCATTATATCTTTATAATACACCACGCTGTTAGGGTCGTGCGCCTGGAATGCAAATGTGCCGGGTTTTATTAAACGGCCGGGATGTCCTTTTGGTGCAACAGCATTTTCGGGTTCCGTCCAGTCAATGATGGTTTGCCCGTTGATCCTGGTAATAACATGTTTGCCTTCAACCCGAATACCCAGTTCGAACCATTCGTCATCTTTTACAAAAGTGGCCGCCGTATCTTTAATATCATATAACCCCGCGGTTCTTTTCCAGTCTCGGTGTGAATTGTTTACCTGCACTTCAAAACCATCATCCGGAAAACCTTTCTGCTGAAACCTGGTATGAAAATAAACGCCTGAATTGGAGTTGGCACGCGTCATAACCTGCATCCTGATCTCAAAATCTTTGAAGTTATGATCGTTCACCGGCCCGACATAATACAGATGGGAGCGTTTTCCTGCAACTTTTATGGCGCCATTTTCAATGCTGAACGAAGGCCCTTCGCTTTCTTTCCAGCCATCCATTGATTTACCATCAAAGAGGCTGATCCATTGATCGCTATGGCTGTCCTTGCTGCTGTCTTTTATTTTATTCTGGCTGCTGCAGGCGGCAAGCAGCAGCACTGCTGCAAGAAAGAAAATATTTTTTTTCATGATCAAACTTTAAAATGAATGGTAATGAAAAGAGGCTGTCTCGAAAGCAATATTTTGCCACGAAGTCACGAAAACACGAAGAAAATAAAACCTGAAGATCAGGACTTTGTGTCCCTGCCTACCGGCAGGCAGGTTAGTGTCTTAGTGGCATATCTTCTATAGCGGCTCTTTTGAGACAGCCTCTTTTACATATTAAAAATCCAATGTCCATCCCTGGCGGTATTCGCGTTTTACAAAACGATTTACTTCTTCAAGGTTGGTAACACGCATATTTTTATAATCCCACAGCAATTTCATATTGGCGCCCGGATAATCATTGCCCCTACCATTGGCTCTTGGCTTGGGAGTATCAGCCGCCCTTATACCGAGATTGGCCATTAATATAGCTTCGGTAAGCGGTCCTGCCTTTTTAAAGGGAGAGCTCAGCTCCATATTGCCATAGCCGGCTATACAACCTTCTACCCATTGTGCATAATGCCCGTCTGCGCTCCCCGGAACACGTTTTATTGTTTGCGGTACTTTTACTTCGTCATTTCTTGTAAGCGGTAACAACCGCGGATTGGCTGCATATTCGCTCGCCATCATTTTACCTTTGGTGCCTATAAACAGAATACCGCTGTTGCCATCGCCAAACACTTCGTTGGCACCCAGCTCTTCCGGACGCTCCGGCTTAATACCACCATCCATCCAGTGCATAATTACCTGGCCTTTTGTTTTTGATGTTTTGGGGAAAGTGAGCGTAGCATGACTTGACGGCGGAAAACTATCGGGGAAATATCCGCGCTTACCAAAAGCTGTGAATACGCTGGTTACAGATGCCTGCACGTCGAGCGCATACTCCAAACCCAATATTCTGAATGGAGCTTCCATCAGGTGACAACCGAGATCGCCCAGGGCGCCGGTGCCGTAATCCCACCAGCCACGCCAGCTACCGGGTATCAGGCCGTCTACATAATCCTTCTGCGGTGCGGTGCCCAGCCATAAATTCCAGTCTAATTCCTTAGGAACGGGTGGCTTTCCGGAAGGCCAGGGAATGCCTTGCGGCCAAATTGGCCTGTTAGTAAATATGTATACCGTATGCACATCGCCGATTATTCCCGCATCAAACCATTCCTGCATCTGGCGTACACCATCACCCGAAGCGCCCTGGTTGCCCATTTGGGTTACCACTTTAAATTTATCGGCTGCTTCAGTAAGCATCCTCGCCTCATAAATATCATGTGTGAGTGGCTTTTGCACATACACATGCTTTTTTCTGCGCATAGCAGCCATCGCCACTACAGCGTGGGTGTGATCGGGCGTAGACACTGAAACGGCATCAAATGATTTGGCCTCTTTATCAAGCATTTCCCTCCAGTCTTTATAATACTTGGCCTTGGGAAACCTTTTCCGGGATTCTTCAGCCATGCGGTCATCCACATCGCACAAAAAACCTATTTCTGCTTTTTCGCTTTTATAAAAATTAGCGAGATCGGAGCGGCCCTTGCCTCCTGCTCCCACGCCGGCAATAATTAATTTATCGCTCGGTGCTGTAATACCTTTACCCAGAACATTGCGGGGGACGATCATAAAGCCCGCGGCGCCCAAAGCTGTATTTTTAATAAAGCTCCTGCGGGATCTGTTTTTCTTTTCTGACATACATACGATTTTTAAGCAATCAAATTATTAGACCTATTCATGTATAGTAGCTCTTTCTCGTTATATAGATCATCGCTACACAAAGCGTAAATAGTTGAGGTGCATAACTAAATTAAGCGTTTTGCAATAAATATCACTGCAATGTTTTCGGAACAGCACCCGGTCTCCTGTTTAAGCCGGATTCTGAAGGAGCGTTAAGTTACCATACCTGCCTACTTCGTATGTGAACAGAGAGATGGTAATCGCCCGCATACCCGAACATACCGATTTTTTTTTGAAGGATGCAGAAAGATTCCTGCTAAAAACGAATACGATTACTATTACTGCCGGCATTACCGTTCCGGCAGCTTACACAATTAAATTTCAAATATTTTTTGCTACATGTACGTGCTTTAAGCCACATAATGCTGTAAAATACAACGCTTAAGCCATTGCGGCTGCATCAGCGCCCGTCTTTCGCATAAGCTACTTCAGCAGAAAATTTCGGATCTTTATCGCTGATCTTGAGTTCCGCAGCCGCTGCATTGCTGATGCGGATAAGCAGCCCCTCGTTTTCCCTGCCTGGAGGAAGCTCGCCCAGCACTTTGGCAAATATAATACGCTTATTATTGGCGTTGGTGATACGTACAATGGTGCCGGGCGTAATATTGTTCATTAAAGCATAATATTTGGCATCCTGCCAGCCACTCGTGCTTTTAAAAACAGCGGCTTCTCCCATCTCACGCTTAAATGCATTAAAGCTTCCCGCCTGCTCGCGATAGCTGTTCTTAAAAAAACCCGCTCCTTCTGTATCGCTTTGCAATGCAGTATTTTGAGCAGTTTCAACGGCTTTTACCACAGGTTCCTCAACCGGCCGGGTAGTTGCCGGCGGAGCTACTGCCGGTGTATGGGCAACATTACCGCCTATGCGCTTTATACCCTTAGCTGCCAGGGCAGACTGATTTGTTTTAACCCTGAGAAAACCCACAACCAGCGCCTGCCCGTTACTGATCGTTTCCGAGCTCAGGTTGTTCCAGGTTTTAAGGTCGCTTACACTTACTTTATTAAAGTTTTGCCCTATGCGGTATAAGCCCTCTTTTTGGGCAACAATATGATATAACGGAACAAAAACTTCATCGGCGGCTGCTGTGCCGTGTTGTGTAAAGTTGGTAACCTGCAATGGTATTTTAAGCTCCTGGTCAATTTCCAGCCCGCTGTTTAAAGACAATCCATTAAAAGGTGCTATTTCCTTCGGGCTGATATTGTATAACCGACCGATGCTATAAAGATTTTCCTTTGGCTCAACTGTATGATTAATAAAGAGTTTACTATTCTCTGATTGAATAATAAGGTCTGCAGGCTGTGCTTTAAGTGCAAGCGCAATACCAAATGAGAGCAATACAATAACCAGTTTTTTCATCAGATATTATTTATTTTCAGCACTTACGAAAATAAGTAAAAAATGTATACTGCATGATATAACGTGAAAATCAATGCTTTAATATGCGAAAAGGAGAAGGATAATAGTTATTTACCCTGTTGGGTAATACTTTAACCCACCCCAGGTTATATCCCATAAATCTTACGACGTTCCAGCCCCCCGCAGCGTTGCCTGCCGGAATATCTTTTTTCCGTAAATAATCCAAAGCAGCTTCATTGTCTGCATCTATTGCCTTCAGGTTCATTGTAATAATAGTGCTGAGCGCCAGGTCATGCGATGGAATAAGCTCATTTCTCATTACCCTGCCCGCCTTAATACCAAGCTTCTTTATATACAATACCGAAAAAAGTACAGCAAGGTCTTCCGTATCATTCTTTTTCAGCACCTTAACCTCATCGTTGGAACGCACCAGCTCAAATTGTTCCGGAGCCGTTAAATAGGCAGAAATCGCATTTTGCTCCTGCTTTGAAGCCATTATGAATTTTTTAGGTTTTGGTATTTGCGCAGCAACCGCTTCTTTCTTTCGCATACATGCAATAAAAAAACCTTCACCTTTTACTTTATCGGGGTAAAAACGATAACCATACATATGCTTTTGCTCAGAAACCGTTTCCACAATTCCCCAACCGGTTGCACCGGGAACAGGTATCGTTTCTACATCAAAGATTTCTGCTATCCGGTCTACAACCGCTTCATTTTCCTCCACCGAATAAGAACAGGTAGAATAGATCAATATCCCGTTCTCTTTTAACGCTGGCCAGCTATCCTCTACAATACGCTGCTGCCGTTTACTGCAAAGCCCTACATTTTGCAGCGACCATTCTGCAATGGCATCTGGATCTTTTCGAAACATGCCGCTGCCGCTGCAGGGGGCATCCACTACAATCATATCAAAATAACCCTGCAGTTCTTTAAAGTCTGACGCGTCATTGCTCGTTACCACTATATTTTCCTTTCCCCATTTCACTGCGTTCTCCGTTAAAGCACCTGCTCTTGTTTTAATCACTTCATTGGCTACTATTAAACCTTCGGGAAACAGGGCCGAAAGGTGCGTTGCTTTACCCCCGGGAGCGGCACACAAATCAAGTACTTTGTATCTTGCTGTGGCATGATCGGGATACACAGCTTTTACGAACTGCTCTAAGAACATGGAAGCGGCTTCCTGCACATAGTAGCACCCGGCATGAAACAAAGGATCAAGGGTAAAGGAAGGCCGCTCCGAAAGATAGAAACCGGTACTGCACCAGGGAACCGGAGAAGGTAGTGGTAAGGGGTAAGGGGTAAGGGGTAAGCGCGGTTGCCGCCATTTAAAAGGATTGGTACGGATAGAAGTAACCTTTACAGGCGATGCATGTTCCTGCTCAAAAGCTTCTTTGGAAAAGCCTTCAGCGTTTTGTAAGCTGTTTATGAATGCGGCAGGAAGGTGCAAATAATGATCCGGTTTTAAGCTGCAAATATATTACGCATTATTACAGGATGGCTTTGCAGGAACTATTTTTAACGGTACTATAATTCCTTCAGCTCACTGATCAGGTCCTGCAGCACTTTCTTGGCGTCGCCAAACAGCATGGATGCTTTTGGCTGAAAAAAAAGATCGTTCTCTATGCCGGCGTACCCCGGTTTCATGCTCCGCTTGTTTACAATAACGGTTTTTGCCAGCTCCACATCCAATATGGGCATGCCATAAATAGGAGAAGCAGGATCATTTTTAGCGGCAGGGTTAACTACATCATTCGCTCCTAAGATCAGTACCACATCGGTGGAGGGAAAATCGTTATTGGCCTGTTCCATTTCCTGCAGCTTATCGTAGCTCACATCGGCCTCTGCCAGCAGCACATTCATATGACCGGGCATGCGGCCGGCCACAGGATGTATGGCATAGGTAACTTCCACGCCTTTCGATTCGAGCAGCTTTTCCAGCTCATGACAGGTATGCTGGGCCTGCGCCACAGCCAACCCATAGCCCGGAACAATAATGACCTTATGGGCATAGTTCATTACCATTGCCGCATCGCTCAGCGATATCTCTTTGTAGGCGGCGCCCCCTTCCGCTTTAGCTCCCGCCGCGCCTTTATGACCAGTTCCAAAAGAGCCAATCAGCACATTGAGCAGCGAACGGTTCATGGCCTTGCACATCAAGATGGTTAACAATGTACCCGCCGCGCCAACTAATATTCCACCTGTTAGCATGGCTTTATTGTTATATAAAAAGCCTCCGCAGGCCGCAGCCACGCCGGTAAAAGAATTGAGCAACGAAATAACCACCGGCATATCTGCTCCGCCGATAGGCATCACAAAAAAAACGCCATACAGCAGGGATAAGCCCAGGATAATATAAAACAGCAAAACACCACTTGCCGGCAGCCAGCCAACGAGGTACAGCGCCATAAAAAAAATAACCAGCAGCAGAACAATATTAAAAATATGCTGTCCTGTAAAAATAAAATCCCTGATCTTACCATTAAGCTTGCCCCAGGCTATCATACTACCGGCAAAGGATATGCTCCCGATAACAAGTCCGGCCAAAATGATCAGCAGTTGCTGCCGCAACCCTGCCTGAAAAGTTATATCAATGGCGGTTAGTCCTGGTACCGATTGCAGTCCGTCCATAAGATGCCCGAATTCCACCACCGATATTAAAGCCGCGCAGGCGCCCCCCATTCCGTTGAATATGCTCACCATCTCGGGCATAGCCGTCATTTTCACTTTGCGTGCGGCAACCGTTCCCGCTATACCTCCAATTATTAATCCTCCAAATATCCATGTATAATTTTGCAGGAAATTTCCCTCTTCATCTTTGTACAAAAAGATCGTTCCCGCAATAGCGGCAGCCATCCCGGCAGCGGCTATAAGGTTTCCCCTCCGCGCCCTGGCCGGATGCGCCAGCATCTTTAACCCAATGATGAAGGTAATGGAGGCGAGGAGGTAAATGATTGTTAATATAGCTGCCACATTCTAAGTTTGAAATCTCAAATAGCAAAAAAAAAATAACAAAAAAATAATAAATATTAAATTCAAAAGGCCTGATCCTGATCATTCCCCTCTTTTTTTCAAAATAGCAGAAAATATCAAAATAAACTCTTTTGCTTCCTGCCTCAATCCAAGCCTTTCATTTTCCATTTCAGAAGAATGATCGGTTATAACAAGTCTTAACCAATACGCAGATTCTTTTGCTTCTCTCCGGCATGTTTTAATTTTCATCTTAAAATCCTTATCACCTATGCTTTCATTCGCTTCAATATAATTAGCACCCGGCGAACTACCCGCCCGGATTAATTGTGACACATATTCGGCATTTATACTATTCCTTGGTAATTTTAAACAGAAGTCTCTGACCCGTTCCGCAAAAACCGCTGTTCTTTCTTCCAGGTCATATTTATTTTGTTGCCTTTCCAATATGCAGGAGTTTGGTGAGATGAATAGGTTATTTTATGCTCTAATTTATTTTTTATTTTTTTATTTTTAACTTTATTTGGTTCTTGTTTTTTGGTTCTTTGAATTTTTATTTCCCTTAAACATTTCCAGCATCCTGTCTGTTACCACAAATCCGCCTACCACATTTAAAGTGCCTAATATTACGGCCAGAAAGCCCAGCACCAGCGCGGGATAATTATCTTTTGCCGCCTGGCCCATTACAATAATAGCGCCGATGATCACTACGCCGTGAATGGCATTGGCGCCGCTCATCAGGGGTGTATGCAATACGGCAGGTACCCGTCCTATTACTTCAATGCCCACAAACACCATCAGTATAACGATATAGATCATTTGCTGATGCTGCGAAATAAAAGAAAGTAATGCTTCCATATATAGTTATATTACATTTCTGATCTTTTCATTTACGATCTCCCCGTTATATACCACGCATGTTCCTTTCACCAGGTCGTCGTTGAAACTGAGATTTAATTTGCCTTCTTTATCAATCAGGAGATACAGGAAATTCAGGATATTCCTGCCATATAATTTACTGGCATCAGAGGGCATGGATGATGGGAGACCGGAATTGCCAATAATGCTCACGCCATTATAACGTATGGTTTCTTCGTTTTTTGTAAATGGCGTATTGCCACCGGTTTCGGCGGCGATGTCAACAATTACCGAACCGTTGCGCATGGTTTTCAGCATATCTTCCGTAATGAGCAATGGTGCTTTTTTACCCGGTATCTGGGCCGTAGTAATTACTATATCAGCCCTGGCAATATGGTCTGCAATTTTTTGCTGCTGCCTGAGTTTGTATTCATCCGGTTGATCAACAGCGTAGCCCCCGGCTTCACTGGCATCGGCAACGCCTTCCACTTCAATAAATTTAGCTCCCAGGCTCATTACTTCTTCCTTAACCGCAGGCCTGGTGTCGAATACTTCTACCACGGCGCCCAGCCTTTTTGCGGTTGCTATGGCCTGCAACCCTGCCACGCCTGCACCCAAAATCAATACCCTTGCAGGCGCAATGCTGCCGGCAGCCGTCATGAACATGGGAAAATATCTTCCATAATGATTAGCGGCGGTTAATACTGCTTTATAGCCCGCGATATTGGCCTGGCTGCTCAGTACATCCATACTTTGTGCGCGGGAGGTGCGGGGCAGCATATCCATACTAAAAACCGTAACGCCGGCATCCGCATATTGCTGCATCAAAGCCCCGGCATAAAGGGGTTGCAAAACACCCAGTACAATGGCTCCTTTTTTTATTGTACTTATTTCTTCCGGCACAATTCCGTGAATAGAAAGAATAATATCGCATTGGGAAAGCAATGCGTTTCTTGCATAAGAAGAAACGCCTTTTGCATGATATGCGTGTTCATCAGCGAAGGCAGCATCCCCTGCTCCGCTTTCTACCCGTACTTCCACATTCCTCTTGGCCAGCGCTTCTGCCTCTTCGGGTAACAACGACACCCTGTTTTCTCCGGTAGGTTCTTTGAGTATACCTGCGATCATAAAATGAATGTAAAGATTTTCAGGGAAAAAAGGACTTACAATCTAAAACCTTATGCTAAAATGTTGCTTCTCCTTAAAGCCGGGTGTAAAAAAAACAACGCCTATAAAAAACAGGTCAATGCTACAGGTAACTAAAGGATGAGACCGGATAACGCGCCACGCTGCTTCCATTTCAGCGCTCCAGTGTATATCATCAAAAACAAACAGGGAACCGGGTTGCACATAAGGCAACAGCCAGTTAAAATAGCGCAGTGTTGGCTCCATTCGATGATTGCCGTCTATAAAAGCAAAATCTGCTTTACCGGCTTTTGCCAGAACAGTTCGCAGGGTATCATCAAAGTTACCCACGGTTAAATGGATATTAGAAAGCCTGAGCTGCGCAAAATGCTGCCTGGCCAACGCCGCTATAGCCGGTGCACCTTCTAATGTATATACCTGAGCAGATGTATTTGCCGATGCAAGATAGGCAGTGGTAATGCCCAAAGCAGTGCCCAGCTCAACAACGGTTTGGGGCTGGTAATAATTAACCATCCGGAAAAGCAGCCGGGCGTATTTGGCCGATTTAAGCGACCACCTGGCAATATCTTTCACCTTCCTGTTACGGGAAGCCATAACCGCAGATCCGGCGCCATAATCCTGCACTTCAATCTTTTCATCGTTAAGCAGCACATGTGCCCTCAAACGCTCTACCCGGTCGTAGGCATAAAAAAAGCGCTTATCGTTTAATACTTTTGTAATAAACTCAAACACGAAAGGCGAATGCACGCCATGCCCGCTGCCATTAGCGGCGGCGCCATAGTATTGAAGATATTTAAAAGCGAGCTGGAATTTATTGTACATCCGTGTTAAAGCTATGGACAGCACCCCAAAAAAAGAAATCTTATTGCTTTCTTATCCAGGTTTGAAAGGAATAAGCATATGCATGACGGTCATCGGCCGCGAAATCAAGGTTGTACACTTTTTCCCATTGCTGTTCGTTTATTGCCGGGAAAAAAGTGTCGCCTTCCAATACCGCATGTACCCTGGTTATATAAATTTTATGTGCAAGCGGCAAAAAAAGCTGGTATATCTGTCCGCCACCGGCTATAAAAGCTTCTTTGCAGTCGGTTTCTGCCGCTTTTGCCAGCGCTTCTTCCACCGAGCTTACTACCCACACATCATCGCGGTGAATGCCGTGATCGTGCCGGCGGGTAATAACAATATTATATCTTCCCGGCAAAGGCTCGGCTGCCATAGACACGTAAGTTTTCCTGCCCATGATCACCGGCATGCCCCAGGTAGTGTTCTTAAAGAACTTCATATCGTTGGGCAAACGCCACAGCAGTTCATTATTGTTGCCGATGGCATTGTTTTCCGAAGCAGCCACGATGAGCGATATAATCATATCCTAATAATTCAATACAAAGAACCAAATAACAAAAAACAAATAATTTCAAAGCCCGAAGTCAAAAATCCGAAATCCGAAACGAAATGCCAACGGTAAATCATAAACGACAAACTGTAAATGAAAGTAGTAATTCCATTTACAGATTATAAACCGTATCCCAATCAGGGGATTGCTTCGACCCTTACAAAATAGTACGCATCATTCATATCTGTGTAGGGTCTCGCAATGACGTTCAAATCCGAAGCGAACCAACGGTAAACAACAAACAATAAACTATAAATCCCTATACCGCCACCGGCGCTTTTATGGCCGGATGATGCTGGTAGTTTTCGAGCGTAAAATCTTCGAATGTAAAATCAAAAATATCCTTCACTTCCGGGTTCAGCCGCATTACGGGCAACGCATAAGGCGTACGCGATAATTGTAGCTTTGCCTGTTCAATATGATTGTTATATAAATGCACATCGCCGAAGGTATGTATAAATTCACCCGGTTCAAGGCTGCAAACCTGCGCAATCATTAGCGTAAGCAGCGCATAGGAAGCAATATTAAAAGGCACGCCCAGGAAAACATCGGCAGACCGCTGGTACAACTGGCAGGAAAGGGCAGGCTTTCCTCCGCCTTTCGGCTCAGCTACATAAAACTGGAACATGTTATGACAAGGCATCAAAGCCATTTTGGGAAGATCGGCTACATTCCATGCACTTACAATGAGCCTGCGGCTGTCCGGATTTTTTTTGATCTGGTCAATTACCTCCCTGATCTGGTCAATGGTTTGTCCGTTTGCCCCTTCCCAACTACGCCATTGCTTGCCATATACCGGGCCTAATTCACCATTACTGTCGGCCCATTCATTCCAGATGCTTACCTTATGCTCATTAAGATATTTGATATTGGTATCGCCTTTTAAAAACCACAGCAATTCGTATATAATGCTTCTCAGGTGTAGCTTTTTGGTGGTTACCAGCGGAAATCCCTTACGCAGATCAAACCTTGCCTGGTAGCCGAAACAACTGATGGTGCCTGTTCCCGTACGGTCGTGCTTTTGCACACCGCTATCCATAATATGCTGAAGTAACTGCAGGTATTGTTGCATGGGTGCAAGTTACGGCAAAAGCTGCAAGGAGATAATTTGAAAATGCGGAAATGTGGAAATCTGCCAGCCGGCAGGCTGGTTTGAAAATGAAAGGAGCGTCAGACTGCGGGTGAATATGGAAAATGTGAGTATACGGAAAACCGTTTCAGATCCGGTATTTTCTTACTGATCGCTAACTGCTGACCGCTGACAGCCACGATTAGAATTTTTTACGTCCAGGGCTTCCTCTTTATATTTATAAAATATTCACTGATCTTTACAACTCATAGAAATTCCGGCTTAAGATTAGCTTTTACTGTTATCACTGAAATAATTACAAAATGAAAAAGATTTTTTTACTTCCTGCTGTATTTTTTTTGTTATTATCAAACGGTTGTATGTCCACTAAAAAAAACACGGCTGCTTCCCTGTCGTTTGCGCCTAATATTGTTGTTGCCCATCGTGGCGCCTGGAAGAAAAACAACCTGCCTGAAAACTCTATTGCCTCATTAAAAGAAGCGGTGCGGATAGGTTGTACCGGCTCAGAGTTTGATGTGCATCTTACGGCAGATGACAGCCTGGTGGTTAACCACGATGCACATTATGCAGGGCTAACCATTGAAAAAAGCACCTATGCCGAATTATCCGCAACAAAACTATCCAATGGCGAAATGCTGCCCACGGTATATCATTACCTGAAGGAAGGCATGCAGCAAACCAAAACCATGATGGTACTGGAGATCAAGCCCTCCACCATAAGCAAAGAACGGGGACAGTACCTCGCGGAAAAAGTGGTGACGCTGGTAAAGCAGCTCAGGGCCGAACCGTGGATCATGTATATCAGCTTCGATTATGATATACTCAAAAAAATACTGGAACTGCAACCCGGCGCCAAAACCGCCTATCTTAACGGAGAGAAGACGCCGGAGCAACTGGCAGCGGATAAGATCTGGGGGGTAGACTATCATTACGCTGTTTTTAAAAAGAATAACAGTTGGATCGCAGACGCTCAGAAATTGGGAGTGAACCTGAATGTTTGGACGGTAAACAATGCAGAAGACATGGAGTGGTTCATCAATAATAAATTTGATTATATTACCACTAACGAGCCGGAGCTGTTATTTGACCTCATTGATAAAAAAGGAAGATGAAAAAATACGTTAAACACATAGGAACAGTAGAAACATAGGAACACAATAGAGAGCACAAAACTATGTGCACCTATGTGCCTATGATCCTATGTGTTACAGAAAAAACTAAACACATAGACACAATAGAAACATAAGAACACAATAGAGAATACAAAAAACTATGCGCACCTATGTGCCTATGATCCTATGGGGTCAGGAAAAAACTAAACACATAGACACAGCAGAAGCACAGAAACACAATAGAGAATACAAAAAAACTATGTGAACCTATGTGCCTATGATCCTATGTGGTCAGGAAAAAACTAAACACATTAGACACAGCAGAAGCACAGAAACACAATAGAGAATGCAAAAAAACTATGTGCACCTATGTGCCTATGTGTTAAAAAAACACCTAAGCACAGTAGAAACAGAAGCATATCAAAATAAACGCCCCGGATAATGATTAGTCCGGGGCGTTTTACATTTATAAATACAATTTTACCTGCCGCCAATAACATAGCGTGCCGCTATACCAAAATTAGAGGCATGAAAAGAATCATAATAATCGGGACGGGTGAAAAATATAGTTGGCCTATAATCCGCAGTTAAATTCAACGGTATAGAAGGGAACTTATAATCCAAGCCTCCTGTTGGATAGAACCCGAATCCAAAGCCCTTATACCTGTTTTCTCCTGAAAATGCATTATAGCCTGTTAAACCTCCGCCTACAAACCATTTCAACCCGGTTACCGGTATATCAAAATGGTGCTGATATCCTGCTGATACAGAAAGACTGAACGGACGATACCTGTTATTAGTATAATAGTATCCCTTAGTTCCTCCCCCGGCATTCAATTCAAAAGCTCCGGCATCGCTAACAAAGGTTTTATAGGAAAACGCAAAAAGGTCATAATAAGATTCCGGCGCTATACGTATACCTATAGCGCTTCTGTAATCTCCCTGTGCTGTGGCGGCAACGCTGATACCCGTTGCGATCAGGGTCATGCATAACAATTTTTTCATCATAACAATTTTTAATTTGATGTGGCAAAGATAACACCGAAAGAAAGATATCATAACTTATTATGCTGTATGGCACAGTTTTTAAACAGTCGTTAACATAATTGTTTTAACTTATACCACTTCTCGTTTCACAGCCTCATTAAAATTGCATGTAGCTAAAAAATATTATTCTTATTATATTTGACGCCTGTATGTTTACATTAAAAAGATCAGTGTTTGCACCTTCATTCTTTACGGTAATATTATTATTGTTCACATCGCAATTGCTGCCTGCTCAAAGCAATTCCGTTGATTTTAACCGCAAGGCTTATTATGCGGCCTTTACCAGCGCAGATATTAACGGTATTGAAAAACAATTGGATATTATAAGCCAAAGCGCACACGGGCAAAAAGATGCTTTTGAAGGCGCATTAATGATGAAAAAAGCAGGACTGATCAAAGGCGCATCCCACAAACTCAAAACATTTAAGGCAGGGAGGGAAAAATTAGATAGCATGATCGCTGCAAATGCCGGTAATGCCGAATTCCGGTTCCTCCGGCTGATGATACAGGAAAAGGCGCCCAAAATACTCCATTATGACCAACAATTAGAGGAAGATCGTCAATACCTGGTTGAGCATTTCAGATCTGTTCCGGAAAGCGTTCAAAAAGCTATCCTTGATTACAGCAAATCATCTAAAGTTTTATCACCCCAAGACTTCTAATCCCCGGCAAGTATGAGTAAAAAAGTTTTAGCCGTTTATTTTACGCAATCCGGCCAAATGGAAAGTATTATTGATCATTTTACCAAGCCGCTGGCATCCGCTGCCGATATTACCGTAGAGAAAGTGCGCATTTACCCTGCCAAACCGTTTCCTTTTCCATGGACGTCCGCCCTGTTTTTTGACGCTATGCCGGAGAGTGTGGATGGCATTCCCACAGCACTGGAACCCTTTACTTTTAAAGAAGCACAATACGACTTGATCATACTGGGTTATCAGCCCTGGTTTTTATCGCCAAGCATTCCTGCCGGCTCATTGCTACGGCATCGGTTATTTAAAGCCATACTTAACAATACGCCGGTGGTTACGATCAGCGGATGCAGGAATATGTGGATCAACGCCCAGGAGAAAGTAAAAAAGCTGCTTAAAGAAGCCGGTGCAAACCTGGCGGGAAACATTGCGCTGGTAGACCGGCATAATAACTATATCAGCCTGGTAACGATCCTTTACTGGATGCTTACCGGCAAAAAAGACAGGAAATGGGGGATATTCCCCAAACCCGGCGTATCGGATGAAGACATTGCCAATGCCGCTTTGTTTGGCCAAACGGTAAACACTCATTTACAAAAAAATGAGTGGCACGATCTGCAGGCCCACTTGCTGCAGCAACAGGCGGTAAACGTAAAATACAACCTGATGTTCATTGAACGAAAAGCAGGTCGCATATTTTCGATATGGTCGAAAATCATTAATGGCAGCAAAAAAAGACGCGCCTTACTTGTTGCATTCAAATATTATCTTTTAATTGCTCTTTGTATTGCGGCGCCTGTTATTTTACTGGTTGACGCTTTGTTTTTTAAACCCTTTCTGGGTAAGCGGATAAAACGACAAAAAGAATATTATGCAGGTGTGTCCCTGAAGTAATTGACAGACAACGATATAACTGTTAATTGTATTTGATAATATTCTATTTTTGAATTTCATACTTGAAGAAAATGTCATTGAACGAAGTTTATATTACAAGAACAGCCAGTTTTTTTCCCAACAGCCCTGTTTCAAATGATGAGATGGAGGAATACCTGGGCTATATTAATAACAAGCCGTCCAAGTCTAAGCGGATCGTGTTGCGCAATAATGGAATTACCAACAGGTACTACGCACTGGAAAAAGGAGGAAAGGTAACCCATACTAACGCAGAGATGGCGGCCCTGGCCGTAAAGTCTTTATTTAATGGCGCCCCGGATGATATAAAATCTGTTCAACTATTGTCATGCGGCACCTCCTCTCCCGATCAACTGATGCCCTCTCATGGGGTAATGGTTCATGGCTGGCTTCCGGAAAGCGGCGCTATAGAAGTGGTTTCACCTTCCGGTGTTTGCTGTGCGGGTATGCATGCGCTTAAATATGCGTACATGGCCATCAAAACAGGGGAGCTTACAACCGCTGTGGCTACCGGGTCAGAAAGAATGTCGGCATCACTGCGTGCAGAGAAATTTGAAGATGAGGTGCAGAAGCTGATCGAACTGGAAGAAAACCCTTATATCAGCTTTGAGAAAGAGTTTTTAAGATGGATGTTATCGGACGGCGCATCGGCATTTTTATTATCAGACAAAAAAAATGAAAAAGGCTTAACGCTTCGCATCGAATGGCTGGAAGGCGTTTCTTACGCGCAGGAAATGGAAACCTGCATGTATATGGCCGGCGAAAAGCTCGAAGACGGAACCCTGAAAAGTTTCTTAGAATATACGCCGGATGAAATAAATGAGCATTCTGTAATGAGCATTAAGCAGGATGTAAAGCTGCTCAGCGAACACATCGTTCCACTGGGTGGCATTAAGCTGAAACAATTATTTGAGAAGAAGGGATTAACGCCTGATGATATAGATTATTTTCTGCCCCATATGTCCAGCAACTTTTTTAAAAGCAAGATATATGAGCGGTTAGAATACAATGGCATCGGTATTCCGTATGAAAAATGGTTCGTTAACTTAAGTACCGTGGGCAACGTAGGCGCGGCATCGGTGTATATGATGATTGATGAATTATTTCATAGCGGGAAGCTTAAAAAAGGCGATAAAATTCTTTTACTGGTTCCCGAAAGCTCACGCTTTTCATATATGTATGGTTTATTGACTGTATGCTAAGGAATGTGAGAAATGTGGAAATGAAAGCAATGCGGGAGGCTAATAGCATATCGGGATAGTTACAAGTTGCAGGTTACAGGGTGCGGGTTTATCGTTTCACGATGGGATGAAAAGGTGAAAAGAGAGACGTGAGACGTGGCTGATTGCCAATGGCTGAAGGCTGATCGCTGATAGCCCAAACCTGACACGGGACAATTCGCATTGCAAAATAATTGCTCAATGAAAAAAGAAGACATACCCCAGGATCCCAGTGCTTTGCAAAATGTAACGAAAGAAGTTTCGTATGCAGTTGATGAAAATGGGAAGTATGTAACAGAACTGAGTGCCGGCTGGGATGTAAAAATAAAGGCATTAGATGTTGCCTGGAGCGACATTGAAAAAAAGGTAGCCGGCGCCAGGCAAAAAGTGCTGAATAAGGAAGCCAGCCCGCTGTTATATTTCATGGAACTAAAGCTGATGGATATAGAGATCCTGTCGGCCTATACCGGTTTTTGGAAATGGCAGGTAAAGCGTCATTTAAAACCCAGCGTTTTTGAAAAACTATCAGCTAAAAAATTGCAGCGATACGCAACCGCTTTTGACGTAACGGTTGAAGCATTAAAAAATGTGAACTGGAATGAAACCGGAGTATAAGCACCTGCAGGCGGCGCATTGCGAAAATGGGGTAACAACGAGCCTGCTGCAGCATTACGGGGTACATCAGATAACGGAACCTTTAGCTTTTGGCATCGGTTCGGGGCTGTTCTTTATTTATATCCCTTTCATGAAAGTAAATGACGGCCCTGCCATTTCCTTTCGTACCATGCCGGGTATGATCTTTAAGCGTACCTGTAAATCGCTGGCAATTCCTATACTGCGTAAAAAATTCTCTTCTAAAGAAAACGCGAAACAGGCATTGGACAACCGGCTGGCGGAAGGTCACCCTGCTGCCTGCCAGGTGGGTGTTTTTTATCTTCCTTATTTTCCAAAAGAATACCGCTTCCATTTTAACGCGCATAACTTAATTGTAGTGGGAAAGGAAGGAGACAACTATCTCATCAGCGATCCCATTATGGAAACCATCACCACCATGAACAGCTATGAGCTGGAGCGGGTTAGGTTTGCCAGGGGTCCGCTTGCTCCCCGCGGGCAACTGTATTTTCCACAAAAAACAGGAGCAGTAACGCAGGAGCAAATGAAACACGCGATTATTACCGGCATCAAAAGAAATGTACGCCATATGCTATATGCACCCGGTAATATTGCCGGCATCAGCGGCATACGCTATACCGCCAAAAAAATAAAAAAATGGCGTGATACACTGGGGCTGGAAAGATCGCGCAGCTACCTGGCGCAACTGGTGCGGATGCAGGAAGAAATTGGTACAGGCGGCGGCGGCTTTCGTTTTATTTATGCGGCGTTTTTACAGCAGGCGCATGCCTATTTCCCTGTTGATGAATTGATGGATATATCAAAACAGTTTACCAAAGCCGGCGACCTGTGGAGAGATGCGGCTATACAGGCATCGGGCATTTATAAAGGCCGGCTTACGGAACAGCACGACTACAATATAATGGGCGATCACCTGTTGGAAATAGCAGCGCTTGAAAAAGAGGCGTTCAATGATTTGGCTGCCACACTAAAAAAATTACGTTAATGGAGCATACAGGGTGCAAGTTACAGGGTACAGGGTGCAGGGTGCAGGGTACAAGTTACAAGTTGCAGGGTACAGGGTACAAGTTACAAGTTGCAGGGTACTGGTTGCTGGGCACAGGGTGCAGGACAAGTTTATACCATGCACCATACCGCTATCGCCGAACAAAAGTCTTTCACACCTTATACCTTACACCTTATACCTTACACCTCATACCCTATACCCTATACCTCACATCCCATACCTGATACCCCATACCTCAACCATGCCCTCCGCCATCCATATAGAAAACCTGAGCTTTGCATACAAAGGCAATACCCATAAGGCAATAAGGCAATTCAGTATGCAGGTGGAAAAGGGCGACCGTTTTGGCATTTTTGGACCCAACGGGGCAGGTAAAACCACTTTAATGAACCTGATGACCGGACTGTTGCCCTATACAACAGGATCTGTTCAACTGATGGGACATGAAGTAAAGAACAATAAAAAACGCGTTAATACCTTATTTGGCTTTGTGCCGCAGGACTTCTCTTTTTATCATGAGCTGAGCCCGGCAGAGAATATGGAATTTTTCGGCGCCTGGGCAGGATTAACCAAACAGCAGATCGGGCAAAGAATAAATGACCTGCTGAACATTATGCAATTGCAGGATGTACGGAACAAGCCGGTAAACAAATTTTCGGGCGGCATGAAACGCAGGGTAAACCTTGCCATTGCGGTTATGCACGAGCCCCCTGTATTATTCTTAGATGAGCCAACGGTGGGTGTGGATGTGCAAACGCGGCATGCCATTATTCGTTATCTGAAAGAACTGAACGAAAAGGGCACTACACTAGTATATACATCGCACCAGTTGAAAGAGGCGGAAGACCTGTGTAATAAAGTAGCAATGATAGATGAAGGAAGAATAATCGCTAGTAATACGCTAAACCAATTATTAAAAGAACATCAGCAGGATGGGCTGGAAGGATTGTTCCTCAACCTTACGGGAAGGGAATATAGAGATTAAAGATTTTAAATTTGAAATGCGGCTGGCTTATAGATCATTAACAAATTGAAAAGTGGTTATTATAAATAAAAGAGAAGTATGCTGAAGAGGTTATCCATTATGAAATATAAAAATGAAGCAAAGCCTGATTTTAATAAGCGCTCTATAAACCGCATAATCTCAAATCTGAAATCTCAAATTTCAAATTCTTTTGTTTAAGCTCTGGTCAACGATAATAAAGGATTGCAGGATTTTAACCCGCGACAAAATGGGACTGACCCTGATGTTCCTGATGCCCATTGTATTGGCCATTGTAATAGCATCGGTACAAAACAGCACTTTTGAGCTGGTCAATGAAAATAAAATACCTATTCTCCTTTTTAATAAAGATACCAGCGAACCGGCCAGAGAACTGGAAACAGCATTAGCCAAAGTGGGCATGTTTGATATAAAAAAGGTAGAGGATATTCAAAATGAAGAAGCGCTTAAAGACCGTATTAATACCAAAAACGCGTTAGTTGCCATTGTTATCCCCGGTAATTATTCAGAGGATGTTTTAAAAAAAGCAAAAAATATAGCGTCGGAAGCTTTAAAAAATATAGCACCGCCACAAGATTCGGTACAGCAAACCCCGCATGAGGCAGCCCCTGTTCAACTGTATTATCATCCCGTATTGCAGCAATCTTTTCGGAAAAGCATTGACGGCATGCTGCGCAGCACCCTGCAATTTATCCAAACCAAATATATCGTAAAAGACGTATACCATGCCGTAAATGAAGAAGACATCCCCGTTTCCTTAGAGGATCAGATCGTTACCAATCAAACCCCCATAGCGGAAATTTCTGTTTCAAAGAACAACAGCCGTCAAATACCCAATGCCACGCAGCACAATATTCCGGCCTGGACGATCTTCGCCATGTTCTTTATTGTTATATCGCTCGGTAGCAGCGTGGTAAGGGAAAAATTAAATGGCAGCATTATCCGGCTGCGCACCTTGCCTACTCATTTTGGGTTAGCTATCATTTCAAAACAAATTACTTACGTGGCGGTAACGATGTTGCAGGCAGCCGTTATTTTTTCTATTGGCATATGGCTATTTCCGCAAATGGGCCTGCCCGCGTTAAACCTGCCCTCCGACAAGGGCGCTTTATTGCTGGTAACCTTCATTTGCGGCTGGTGCGCCGCGAGCTTCGCTATTTGCATTGGCGTTTTTTCCAACACGCAGGAGCAGGCAAACGGCTTTGGCGCAGTATCTGTTGTATTGCTCGCTGCCATTGGCGGACTATTAGTACCCTCCTTCGTAATGCCACCATCCTTCCAGCTTATCATGAGGTTATCGCCGCTGCACTGGTGCCTTGAAGCCTATTATGGACTGTTCCTGGAGGGCGGCAGGCTACGGGATATTGGGATGAATATTATACCTTTATTGGTTATTACATTATTATTGCAAATAATTGCGTTTTACGGGTTAAAACGTAAAAATCTGATCTGAAAATTTCATCAATGGAAAAGGAACAATTAAAGCAACAGCTCAAAGAACAAATAATTCAATTTCTAAATCTTACCAGCGTAAAACCAGCGGATATCAAAGATGACGAGCCTTTATTTGGCGAAGGGCTCGGACTTGATTCTATTGACTCTATTGAACTGATCGTATTACTGTCGCGCGAATACGGCATTACCATACAAGACCCTAAGGAAGGCCGGAAAATACTGGTAGATATCAATACCATGGCAGACTATATTATCCTGCACCAAACAAAATAAAAATTTTCTATTGAGCAGGATCTTTGTAACAGGAATGGGAATGATCAGCGCTATTGGGGATGCTGTACAAAAAAACCGGGAAGCGCTGATCAGGAAGCAAAGCGGCATTTCCACGCTAACATTATTTAACACAAAGTATACCGGGCTGAGACCCTGTGGTGAAATAAAAAAGGGAACCCAGGAGCTGAAAGATATGCTGCATGCCCATGAAAAAGGAACTACCCGCAGCTCCGCACTGGCTTTACATGCATTTAAAGAAGCGGCTGATGATGCGGGTCTTTCGGCTCAACAGTTATCGTCACCGCATACAGCGCTTATTGGCGGGTCTACGGTAGGCGGCATGTGCCTTACGGATGAACTATACCATGATGCAAACAGGAGTGAGAACGGCTCCGAGTATCTTTCGTCTTATGATTGCGCTTCCGTTAATTTGTACCTGCAAAAGCGTTACCGGATGGGCGGTATTATTAATACCATCAACACCGCATGTTCCTCTTCTTCTAATGCCATTATGTATGGCGCAAGGTTATTAAAAAACGGTTTGGCTAAGTGCGTGATCGCCGGCGGAACCGACAGCCTGGCTAAGTTCACGATCAACGGCTTTAACGCGTTGCATATTCTTTCCCCTGAAAAATGCGCCCCGTTCGACAGGGACAGGAAGGGGCTGAACCTGGGTGAAGCTGCTGCATTCCTGGTATTGGAAAAAGAGGAAGATATTGCCGGTAAAAAAACATACGCTGAATTAACGGGTTATGGCAACAGCAACGATGCGTTTCATCCTTCCTCATTATCGGACGAAGGAGACGGTCCTTTTTTGTGTATGCAAAAAGCTTTAGAAAAAGCCGGGCTTTCGGCGCCGGCCATCAGCTTTATCAATGCGCACGGTACCGCTACTGAAAATAACGACGCCGTTGAAAGCCGGGCTATGCTGCGCTTATTTGGTACGCCTCCGCCCTTTGCTTCCACCAAAGCCAACACAGGTCACACGCTTGGAGCGGCAGGCGCTGTGGAGGCAGTATTTAGTGTTTTAAGCCTTTACTACCAGGAAATATATCCCGGTTTGCATTTCAGCAATGCAATAGCAGCCACAGGCCTAAAACCTGAAACCCATTACAGGCAAATGTCATTGCAGCATGTGATGTCTAATTCATTTGGTTTCGGGGGTAATTGCACTTCGCTCATCTTTTCGAAAGTATAGAAGAGGGATTGGGAGTTTAGGGTTTATAGTTTGTTATTTGTGGTTTATGGTTACATTCGTTTGGGTTCTGGATTTTTCGTTTCGGATTTCGGATTTCAGGCTTCGGATTTGATTTAATATTTGAATTTTATTTGCTTCTTGTGATTTGTTTTTTGGTTCTTTAATTCGAACTTTACTTCCCATGTATATCCATCACCATACCTGCATATCGCCCCAGCAAACTTTTAGAAATGCCGATGTGGAAGCATTGCAGGAAAACACTGATAATAAATTAAAGGCAAAGGAACCGGTATATGATGGCATTCCGCCCGGTATTTTACGCAGGATGGGGAAAGCGGTAAGAATGGGCATAGGCGCTGCAATACCCATCATCAAACAACAATCAACAGACGGGATTATTATAGGCACGGCCAACGGGGGCATGGAAGACTGCATTAAATTCCTTAACCAGATCATAGCTTATGACGAAGGGATGCTCACCCCGGGAAATTTTGTACAAAGCACCCCCAATGCCATTGCGGCGCAAATGGGATTGCTGGATAAAAACAGGGGATACAACATTACCCATGTGCACCGGGGGCTGGCATTTGAAAATGCATTGCTCGATGCCATGCTGATGATCAGGGAAAACCCGGGTAATCATTACCTGCTGGGAGCAGTGGATGAAATTTCCGACTACAATTATAATATTGATCTTTTAGACGGCTGTTACAAAAACGAAAAGATCTCTAATAAAGCGCTGTATACCACGTCATCTGAGGGTACTATTGCCGGAGAAGGCGCGGTTATGTTTTTAGTTAATAACGATGCTGAAAATGCCTTAGCAAAAATAAACGCTATACAAACCCTTCATACAACAGATGAAACAGAAGTAAGGCATGCGCTCCGGCAATTCATGCAACAGCACTTTGCTCCCGGGCAGAAAGCAGATATGCTGCTCACCGGTGAAAATGGCGATAACCGTTTATTAAAATATTATACTGCCGCCGAATCGCTGTTTGACGATCATACTACCGTTGCCCGTTTTAAACACATGTGCGGCGAATACCCTACCGCTTCATCGGTAGCACTATGGCTGGCCTGTTACCCGCAGCCATTACCCCCGCATATGATCAAAAAACAAGGATCAGCCGCTGCTGTGCGGAATATCATTATTTATAACAGCTACCGGGGATTGCAACACAGTTTTATACACATTGTTATTACTCACAAAAAATAAAAACCCTGTACTTTCGTTTATTATCGCAATCATATCACTAAACAAATAAATAGCCATTTGTATGAAATCACTCCCCAAAATCATCCTTCTTTTTGCAGTAACATTTGCTTCGCTCCAGCTATACGCCCAGCGCATCCGCGTAGTGGAAGGTAAGGTACCTGACCTGAAAAATGAAAAAGCGGTGAATACCGAATTTACCTATGATAATATAAGTGTAGGTAAATTTGATAAAGAAGCCGACTACATTAAGGCAAAAACAGAAGAATACAATAATAAGGAAGCAGGAAGAGGAGACAGCTGGGCAAAGAAATGGGTGGATGACCGGGAGTACAGATTTCAGCCTAAGTTTGACGAATTACTTACCAAATACAGTGATCTGACCATAGACAATAATGCCAAATACACGATTATATTCCATACCACTTTCATAGAGCCGGGATTTAATATTGGCATCACCCGTAAAAACGCTTTTATCAATGGCGAAGTGCTGATTGTGGAAACTGCCAATAAAAGTAATGTAATAGCTAAACTATCTGTTGATAAAGCTCCGGGCAATTCGTATTGGGGAAATGATTTCGATACCGGTGAAAGGCTTTCAGAAACCTACGCTACTGCTGGCAAAGCGCTGGGAAAGTTTATTAAGAAATAATAGTACGGATAAATTATGCTGAAGATAAAGAGGTTGCAAAAATCATGGCAACCTCTTTATCTTTTATATCAAAAATATTCCAATTCTCATCTTAAAACTTAAACCCAACCGTGAGCAATATATTGCCAATGGTATTGCTAAGCTTCGCAGCGTTATATACGCCTTCATCTAAACGATAGGGATAATACGCGTCTTTAATGATCTGGTGAATATAGGCCAGGTCAACAAACATTCCTTTATTACGCCAGCCCAGCCCGCCACTGATATTCATACGGCTTGCATTGGTTATATCTCCGGGCTGGTTGTCAAAATAATTGCTGGTATAGGGGTTGCTATAATAGTTGAAGCCGGCCCTAACCATTACCGTTTCAAATTTCAATTCCCCACCAATTCGAAAATTGATAGCAGATTTGAATACCTTATCTATATCCTTATTTAGTTTGTTGAAATATTCTTTATCCCCTGCGCTCGTATTATCCTGTGTATTAAATGTATTCCCTTTATAATCCACATATTCAATATCGGCAGTGATAAATCCTTTTTGAGAACTTACATCCGCCTGGGTTCCGAAAATATAGGCCAGTCCTGCGCCTATACGCATGGGGGTTTTATACCTGTATGTATATTCACCCGCGTAGCCGTCATTCAGATCCAGCGAGCTCTGCGACTTAACGCCTGCGTAACCTTCAGTATCAGTAGTAAGCGAAGCATAATAAGTATCCTTAAAAGAATACCAGGAAGGGCTATGAAAATTCAATCCTACCCGCAATGCCTCAACAGGTTTAAATATGATACCGATTTTAATGCTTGCTCCCGTACCATCTGTTCTTAAATAATCGTCTGCAACAAAACTATCAAAATAATTTCCAGGATCACTCTTAGTGTCTATTTCCTTAAAACTACTGTTACGTACGTATTTTAACGTGTTAATATTGAGTGAACCTCCAATATAAAATACATCGTTATAATTTCCTCCAACACCTATACTAAAATCTGAAATACTTCCCTTTGTTGATATAATCTGTTGCTGCCCCAGAGGCCCTCCCGTCCTTAATATATCTGAAGCACTACTGAAATATCCAAAATTGCCATTCATATCGGTTATTGTATCAATGAGATAAGTATTAAATGCAAGGGCGGGACCATACCTATAATTAGGGTCATTTAACATTTCATCTATATCATTAGGGCCGGCTCTATTATCACGATATAACTGATCAATATATTTTTCCGAATATGAATTTTGATTATTCTCCCCGCTAAGATACACTCTATTATTAAAATTAGCTGCTTTGCTAACAGCCAGCCCAACGCTCATATTCTTCCATTTGCTGTTTGCTTTATAAGAGGGAATGCCCCAAACTACACCCACAGGTCCGTAATTGAAGCTGCTTTTACTGTCGGTTGCCGAAGCGCCCCTGTAAGTAGCTTTATTGTTGCTAAAAGTAAAGCCGGGTGTTAACACGATTTCGCTCGTTTTATATAATCCGATCCCCGCGGGGTTGGTATAAAGCGCCGATATGTCGCCGCCCAATGCGCTAACAGCTCCCCCTAATGATTGCGCACGTGCCGTTCCCTGTGGCGTAAGCCAGGAGTACCGTATGGCGTCTAAAGGTTCCTGCGCTGATAAAATGGTAATGGAAAGAATAAATCCTGAAGTTAATACTAGTTTCCTCATATTTTTGAATGGTTTAAAATCAAAGGATCTGCAACTTTATTATACTAAAAAGAGCGGAAAGCCGCTCTTTTGGTTTAGAAAATAATATTGTAAAACTGTACTATTACACACTATACCGGCAATTATCTGCCCCCTCTGCCGGGTGAACGGGAAGGAGCGCTGCCACCTCCGCTGCTTCTGCTGCCTGAATTTGAACTGGGAGCAACCCTTGGTGCGGAAGGTGTGCTATTGCTGCGTTCAAATGTTCTGGCAGGCCGGCTTTCGCTGCTCCTGTCTGCAGAACGGCGCGGACTGGTGGTGTTACCCGAAGAAGAGCTGCGGGGGTTGATATAATTGTTATCGTTATTCCTGAATACTCTTACCGGTGCATTCCTGCTGTTATTTAATTCCGGATTACTGTTCCGGTTGCCATAACTGCCAAGGTTTGTTCTCCTGGGTGCGTAAGTTCCCGCAGGCCTCACATTACCGGGCTTGGTAGAAATTAAACCGGGATAATAATGCCCGTATCCATAAGAAGGATAATAAGGATTATAAAATGAATAAGGATTATAAAATCCGTTATACAAACCTCCCCATCCAAAACCCATGCCCATACCCATTCCATAATAGGAGGACGCATAAGGCGAATAGAAGGAATAAGGATTATAACCAAACCCCATTCCGAACCTGCTGCCATATGAATATGGCGAATACATACCGCCGCCATAATAGCCATAATCATCTAACGACGACCAAAGCGAGGGATTCCTTACTTTCATACGGAGATAATTGTCTTCACTGCTGTAAGCGGAACGGTCCTGTTCCGTTTGCACATTCACGTATTCATCCTGCCCGCCATTATCATCGTAATATTCATCATCGTTATTGGAGTAGGCTACACGCTGCTGTGGCGCAGGAGAATAATACACATCATCGGGTGTTTGGCCCGATTTATACATGGTGGAGCAGCTACTAAGCCCTACAGCCACCGCCGCCAAAAGTAAAATTCTCTTATTCATACATAGAGTGTTTTAAAATTACACCATGAAGTTACTACATTTGCGACAATTCGCACTGTTAATCTATTCAAAATAGTTGGGTATATATTAAAAGATATCCTATGTGAATTAACGCCTTTCAGGGTGCATAAAACAAGAACATATTAAAAAAATCATGAGCAAAGAAATTACTTCCCGGTTGCAGGATTACGCACAATGGTATAATGATCTTGTTATCAAAGGCGGACTGGCAGATTATTCTGCCGTAAGGGGCTGCATGGTAATTAAGCCCTACGGGTTTACATTATGGGAAAACATGCGCGACCAGTTAGACAGGATGTTTAAAGATACCGGGCATGTGAACGCTTATTTCCCGCTGTTTGTTCCCAAAAGCCTGTTTGAGGCGGAAGAAAAAAACGCGGAGGGTTTTGCAAAAGAATGTGCCATCGTAACCCACTACCGCCTGAAGTCCGACCCGGATAATAAAGGCAAGCTGATCGTTGATCCGGAAGCGAAGTTAGAAGAAGAGCTGGTAGTACGCCCCACAAGCGAGGCTATTATATGGAGTACTTATAAAACATGGATCCAGTCTTACCGTGATCTTCCTTTATTAATAAACCAATGGGCAAACGTTGTACGATGGGAAATGCGGACCCGTCTTTTTCTGCGTACCACGGAGTTTTTATGGCAGGAGGGACATACCGCCCATGCCACGGCACAGGAAGCGATAGAAGAAACGACACGCATGCTGGATGTGTATGCCGACTTTGCAGAAAACTGGATGGCGCTGCCGGTGATAAAAGGGGTAAAAACAGCCAGCGAAAGATTTGCCGGCGCCATTGACACCTATTGCATTGAGGCGATGATGCAGGATGGCAAAGCCCTGCAGGCAGGTACTTCCCATTTTTTAGGTCAAAACTTCGCCAAAGCTTTTGACGTACAGTTCTTAAACAAAGAAAATAAACAGGAGTATGTGTGGGCAACATCCTGGGGTGTTTCCACCCGCCTGATTGGCGCGCTGGTAATGGCGCACAGCGATGATGACGGACTAATTATACCTCCCAAAATTGCACCTTTCCAGGTAGTTATAGTGCCTATTCATAAGGGTGAGGAACAAAAAGCGGTAATAGACGCAAAAGTGAAAACGCTTGTGCAGGAGCTAAAGCTGGCCGGGATAAGAGTAAAGTATGATGATAACGATAATAACCGGCCGGGCTGGAAATTTGCCGAGTATGAAAAAAAAGGGGTGCCGGTTCGCATCGCCATCGGCGCAAGGGATATTGAAAATAATACAGTAGAAATTGCCCGCAGGGATACCAAAGAAAAAGTAAGCGTGGGTATGGATGATTTGCCGCTGCGCATTATTAACCTGCTGCAGCAAATACAACAGGATATGTTTGATAAAGCAAAAGCATACCGCGATGAGCATATTACTCCTGCCAATACCTGGGACGAATTTGTTCGGCTGCTTAATGAAAAGGGCGGGTTCATATCGGCTCACTGGGATGGTACGGACGAAACGGAAGAGAAAATCAAGGAGCAAACCAAAGCCACCATCCGCTGTATTCCTTTAAACGGGGAAGCGGAAGAAGGCAAATGCATATTAACCGGGCAGCCCAGTAAGAAAAGGGTTTTATTTGCACAGGCGTATTAAGGGAGGTATCAGGTTACAGGGTGCAGGGTGCAGGGTGCAGGTTACATGTGGAACCTGAAACCTGCAACCTGAAACAAACCTATCATATCACAAATCCATCAGGCAGTATAGCGCCCTTTTTCACCACCACAATGCCATCTTTTACGGTATATAAAGGATGATCGGAATCGGGCATATGGGTTCCTCCGTTGATACGCACATCATTGCCGATCCTGCAATTTTTATCTATAATAGCATTACGGATATAGCATCTTTCCCCGATACCCATTTTTGGCAGGCCGCGTTGCGCAGCGCTCTTCATCTCTTCCAGCGTTTCGTAATAATCACTACCCATGATATACGCACTTACGATGGTAGAGCCGTAACCAATACGGGTACGGATACCCGTAACGCTATTTTCAATACGCGAAGCATTGATGATACAACCTTCCGCTATCAGCGTTTTTTCAAGTGTAGTGCCGCTGATCTTAGCCGGAGGCAACATGCGGGGGCGGGTATATACTGATTTTAAATTATCAAACAGGTTAAAAAGCGGTATGTCTTCTGTGAGCTCCAGGTTGGCTTCAAAAAAAGAATAGATATTTCCAATGTCGGTCCAATAGCCGTCGTACTGGTAGCTTACTACTTTATGCGTACTGATGGAATCCGGTATTATTTCCTTGCCGAAATCAGTAGCATCCTTGTGCACATCCAGCAACATATCAAACAACAGTTTGCGGTTGAATATATAGATGCCCATGGATGCCAGGTATATTCTCCCGGATTGCTGCATCTCACCACCGGTATCGCTTGTCCATTCCGGTAATAATTCCTTCTTTGGCTTTTCAATAAAAGAAGTTATGAAATGCTCATCATCTGCTTTAAGGATGCCAAACTCCGGGGCTTCCCTTGCTCCAACCGGGATGGTAGCAATAGAAATATCCGCCTCCTTATCAATATGGCTTTGCAGCATTTCACTGAAATCCATCTGGTACAACTGGTCGCCCGATAAAATAAGCACATGATCAAAATCCTGCTGCTGCAAATGACGGAGAGACTGGCGTACGGCGTCTGCCGTTCCCTGGAACCAGCCGTGATTATCCGGGGTTTGTTCGGCAGCGAGGATATCCACAAAAGCTTTACTGAAAATACTGAAATGATAGGTGTTTTTGATATGCTTGTTGAGTGAAGCAGAATTGAATTGTGTAAGCACATACATCCTGCCGATATCGGAGTTCAGGCAATTAGATATAGGAATATCTACCAGGCGGTATTTTCCGGCAATAGGTACTGCGGGTTTGCTGCGGGTGGCGGTAAGCGGTGAAAGACGGGTTCCTGCACCGCCGCCCAATATAATGGCAATCACACTCTTTTTCATAGTCAAAACAATTAATTATTAAAGAAATAAATTTTAAATTATTCTTTAGCCGGTTCATCCGCTGCCTTTGGAGCTTCTTTTTTTTCAGGCAACAATGACCCGTACAGCGTAAGATACTGCTGAACACTATGCTGCCAGCTAAAATCAAGACGCATCATTTTTTCTCTTACCTCACTTATTTTTTCTTTATCCTCAAATAAATCCACAGCCCGCCATATACTGTGCGTAATGTCTCCAACAGAGGCCCAGTTATATACGATACCATAGCCATCCTTTTCGCCGTAATCTATTACGGTATCCTTTAAGCCACCTGTTCGCCGTACCATGGGTATGGTTCCGTAACGCATGGCATACATCTGGTTCAGCCCGCAGGGCTCTACCCTGGAAGGCATCAGCAAGTAATCTGCCCCGGCATACATGAGATGGCTTAATGATTCATTATACCCGATATACACATTATAATCCTTTTGCGCCAGCTTTTGCAATGAAGCCAGTTGCGTTTCCACTTCCGGAAAACCACTACCCAATATGAGGAAATTCATTTTCCGGCCAATATAATAATAACTGTCGCTGATAGCCGCAGGCAGCATATCGGCGCCTTTCTCTCCTACCAGTCTTCCTATGAAAACAATCAGGGGCTTACTGATATCCAGATTAAAGGTTTCACAAAGCCTGCGTTTACTTTTCGCTTTACCTGCCGTAACCGTATCCACTGAAAAATGCTCCTGAAGATAAGTATCCTTTCCCGGATCCCATACCTCCGTATCTATGCCATTTAAAATGCCGGTACATTTTCCTCTTTCATATTCAAACAGCGCTTCCAGCCCATTGGCAGACTGGCGCAGCTCTTCTAAATAGCTCATACTAACCGTAGTAACTTTCCATGCGCATTTTATACCCGAAGCCAGGGGATTAATATTATTTTTCCAGTCTAACATTCCCCATTTCCAGCTATCCCATGGCGGAAGCAAATAGCTTTTATCCCATCCCATGATGCCCTGGTACTGCGCGTTATGGATGGTAAGTACAGTAGGAATTTCGTGTAAATGCTGGTACTTATAACAATGCTTAATGATAAACGGAATTAAGCCGGTGTGATGGTCATGTACATGTATTACATCGGGGTGGTGCGCCCATACCGCGATCCAGTCTACAACAGCTACCTGAAAACCGGTGAATCTTTCTGTATCATCATCGTATCCATATACCTTTTCCCTGTCTAACAACCCGTTGATATCTACCAGGTACAAATCAAACCCCAGCTTATTGGTTTGTTCTTTTATAACAGTATAATCAAACCAGTAATCGCCAATGTTGGTTCTGCCCTTATGTACAACGTCCCAAACATTATCGAGCAAAAACTTTGTTTTATACATAGGCATTACCACTTTGGCAATATGCCCCAGTTCGTTCTGGTATTTGGGCAGGGCTCCAACAACATCTCCCAGTCCCCCTGCCTTTGCAACCGGATAACATTCGGCACTAACGTGTATTATTTCCATCCTGTTTAAATTCGGTGAGCGGGTTCTTTGATTGAATATAGGAAGGTTTTTGATTTATACAAGCGTGAAAAGAAAAAAATATTATTTTGTATACAACGATGCTCATGCCTGTTGCGGCATGAGCATCGTTGTATATGCAGCAAAGGTTTTTAAAATCAACCTTATGCTTTTTTTGTTCTGCCAATCTTATGTCCTGATGTAGCGAAAAAATAAATAAATAAATAGCAGGGAACCATTATCCAGAATGCCTGCTGGAGCCCTATGTTTTCACCTAAGGAAGCCCACACTCTTGGAAGAATGGCGCCGCCCGCAATACCCACTATTAATAAGGCCGAACCGGTTTTAGTGAATTTGCCCAACCCGTCAATGGCTAAAGGCCAAATAGCCGGCCAAATAAGCGCATTGGCCAAACCCAGTAAAGCAATGAAGAAAACAGAGGTATACCCGGAAGTGAAAATGGCGCCCAGCGTAAACAGCAAACCAAGAGCGGCCGATAATTTCAGCGCCGCATTTTGTGAAATGTATTTGGGTATGGTAGCGATACCGATAATATACCCAACCAGCATGCCGATCATAGTATAAGTAGTAAAATGTTTAGCCACATCCAAACTGATACCAATGGAGCTGCCATATATCTGGATGATGTCACCGGCCATTACTTCTACGCCCACATACAGGAAGATAGAAATAAAACCCAGCCACAGGTAAGGATAATCAAAAATACTTTTACGCTGTACAAACGAAGCAGACGGGGCTACCCCGCTTTCCTCTCCTTCAGCCTTTACTTCCGGCAGGTGAGAGAAATAAATAAATATACCCAGCAATACCAGCACAACAGCAATTACAACATAAGGCATAATAACACGGGAAGCCAGCATATCCAGTTCTGCGGCCCTTTGCGCGGCATCCATGGTAAGCAGCTTCGCTTCCAGCGCGGAAGAATCTTTAAGTACAATGGCGCCGAGAATTAAAGGCGCCAGGGCGCCGGCCGTTTTATTGCAAATACCCATTACACTAATACGTTTTGCCGCGCTTTCAATAGGCCCGAGAATAGTAATATAAGGATTGGAAGCGGTTTGCAGTAAAGCCAGCCCGGTACCTATAACAAACAGGGCTATCAAAAAAACACTGAATGTACGGCTGTTTGCCGCCGGGATAAACATTAGCGCGCCAAGCGCCATAACCAGCAGTCCTACCATCATACCGTTTTTAAACCCGGTTTTTTTCAATACCCAGGAAGAGGGAAAGGCCATTACCGCGTAAGAAATATAAAAGGCAAAGGTTACCAGCACCGCCTCGGAAGTAGTAAGCTCACAGGCAATGCCCAGGTAAGGTATAAGGGTACTGTTGGCCCATGTAACAAATCCGAAAATAAAAAACAATGCTCCAATGATAACTATCGGGGAGAGAAAATTTTTACGGGCAACGGGTTGAAGAGTGATTGCTGTTGACATGTTTGATGATTAAAATTTCCCGAACTTAACAAACATATCGGGAATAGCAACCCCATTTATGATTTTTTTTGCTGCAAACGATTGTTATGATTTAATTTCACCACCTGTTCTTATATTTACCACCTCAACGTATAAAAATGGCTCAAACCAAGCAAGCTACCAACACAAGTGCACTGAGCATACTGGTGATCGTTTTCTTTTTTTGGGGATTTATTGCTGCGGGGAATGGTATTTTCATCCCTTTTTGCAAGCATTTTTTCCAACTCGACCAGTTCCAGAGCCAGTTAATTGACTTCGCTTTTTATGGCGCCTATTATATAGGAGCATTGGGTTTGTTTGTAGCATCGGCGGTAAAAAATAAAGATATCATGAATCACTGGGGTATGAAAACCGGTATCATATACGGTTTGCTGATCAGTGTGGCAGGCGCGGCATTAATGCTGCTTTCTTTTAACTTCGGCGGCTTCACAGGCGTTCTCGTCTCTCTTTTTATAATCGGGCTCGGCTTTTCACTGCAGCAAACCTCAGCTAACCCTTTTGCTATTGCCCTGGGCGACCCTGCTACAGGCGCCCATCGCCTGAACCTCGCCGGCGGCGTTAATTCTTTTGGCACCACTATTGGCCCTATAGCAGTAGCGCTTGCCTTATTCGGACATGCATCCATCAGTGAAACCGATATTGAAAACGCATCTATCAGCTCTATGAACTGGCTGTACATAGCCGTTGGCGCTTTATTTTTATTTTCGGCATTATTGTTTGCTACCAGTAAAAAGCTTCCCAATGTAAAAGAGGAAGACAGCTTTGAGCATGCACCCAAAGCTATGTGGCTTTTAATTGCTATTACCTTAGTGATGGTGGTGATATTCGGAATAATTTTTGCCAGCTACCGCGGGCTGGCTGTAAATGAAAAGCTACCTCCCGAAGTAAGCGTTCGTAATATGTGGCTGCTGGTAGCAGGATTGGTTTTTATGGTAATCAGCTTTTTTGCCGCCAATGCCAGCGCACAAAAGAAAGCAGCGGGATGGGGCGCCATGAAATACCCGCAGCTGGTGCTGGGTATGCTGGCTATATTTTTATATGTGGGTGTTGAAGTAACCATACAAAGTAATTTAGGTGAATTGTTAAGACATCCCGAGTTTGGGGGGTACCACGAAGAGCAGCTTGCCCCGTTTATATCTTTATACTGGGGCAGCTTAATGATTGGCAGGTGGACGGGAGCCATTACGGTATTCAATCCTACCCGTTCTACCCGAACCTTATTGTGGATCATTGTTCCTTATATAGCGTTTGGCGTTATCATTGCTGCAAACCTTATCGCGGGTAACGACTTCACCCCACTGTATGCCTACGCTGGTATTATCGTATTTCAAATTGGGGGCTTCTTCCTGGGTAAGGAAAAGCCTACCGAAACACTTATGATATTTGGCGGGTTGGGCGTAATTGCTATGCTAACAGGCTTATTTACTACCGGCACAACGGCAACCTACGCTTTTTTAAGCGGTGGTTTATTTTGCTCCATTATGTGGCCCAGTATTTTTGCTTTGGCTACCGCCGGACTGGGTAAATACACGGCACAGGGCTCTGCCTTTTTAATTATGATGATATTGGGTGGGGCTATTATTCCGCCTTTGCAGGGGAAACTCGCCGATATTCCGGCAGTTGGTATCCACCAGTCTTACTGGATACCCGTTTTATGTTTTGTTTATCTTACGTTTTACGCTTTCCGTGTAAAATCTGTTTTAAAATCACAGGGTATTGATTACAGCTCCTTAGATGGGGGTGGCGGGCATTAGCCTCATGGAAATACCCGCATTTAAGTATATAATTATTTATTACGCATGAAACAGGAATATGCAATTGGCATTGATATAGGAGGAACGAATACCGTTTTTGGCATTGTTGATCACAGGGGGGATACCTTATACCGTGGCGCCATTTCGAGCAGGAAACATCCCCTGGTGGAAGATTATATCCAGGAACTGCAGCAGGCACTCCAGCCTGCTATTGAGCAGGTAGGCGGTATAGAAAATATTAAAGGTATAGGCATCGGCGCTCCTAATGGAAATTTTTACAGCGGCACCATAGAATATGCCCCTAACCTGATATGGAAAGGCATTATCCCGCTTGTAAGTATGATAACCGATGCTTTTGGTGTGCCTGCAGCTTTAACGAACGATGCTAATGCCGCCGCAGTGGGTGAAATGATGTACGGCGCCGCCAAAGGGATGAAAGACTTTATTATGATTACATTGGGCACCGGGGTAGGCAGCGGCATTGTAGCCAACGGGCACCTGATATACGGGCATGATGGCTTTGCAGGGGAATTAGGACATACCATGATTATACCCAACGGGCGGCTGCACCCCGGCACCGGCATGCACGGATCGTTAGAAAGCTATGCATCGGCAACAGGCGTGGCCAATACTGCAAGAGAGTTTCTTGAACAAAGGCAGGGACAGGACAGCCAGCTCAGAAATTATCCTGCCGATGAAATTGATTCAAGAGTAGTATATGATTGTGCCGTACAGGGAGATCCTATAGCTAAGGAAGTGTATGAATATACGGGGATGATCCTGGGAATGGCGCTTGCCAATTTCGTTATGTTTTCTTCACCCGAAGCCATTATATTATTTGGCGGCATGACCAAGGCCGGCGACCTGATCCTTAAACCTACCAAAGAGCATATGGAAAAAAACCTGCTTCCTATCTTTCAAAATAAGGTAAAACTTATTTTCAGTGAGCTTAAAGAAGCAGATGCCGCTATCCTGGGCGCAAGCGCATTGGTATGGGATATAAAATAAGAAGGTAAAAATGTTAGTGGCAGGGGCTTACAGCAGATGGCAGGAATGTCAATATTCAAAAAAGTACCATGCCGGGGGCCGCGCTCCGGAAAAGAAACAAAGCCTGCTAATTCTATATTGATCTGCAGAACCGCCTTATGGCTTACCAGCACGCATTCTTTGATCACTTTTTTATATCCATCTTTTTCAGCGGATTTGCAATAGCCTGTTCAAATTCCCTGTAAATATTTTTTACGATGCCGGCAGCAGGAAGTATATCGCCAATAAGCGCACTTACCTGTCCTATCTCCAGCTCGCCCTCCTCCAGGCTGCCCTCAAACATACCGCGCTTCGCTCTTCCCCTTCCCAGTAGTTCTTCCAATGTTTCCCGCGCTGCTCCCCCGTTCTCCGCTTCCTGAACCTGCTCAAAAAAATTATTTTTCAGCAGCCTTACCGGTACCAGCTTTTTCATTAACAACATGGTATCGCCCTCTGTTGCATGTACAATAGCATTTTTAAAATTAATATGAGAAGAGGCTTCTTCACTGGCTACAAAACGGCTGCCCATCTGCACGCCTTCCGCCCCCAATACCATTGCCGCCATCATTTGCCGTCCTGTTGCTATACCTCCTGCAGCTATAACCGGGATAGTTATTGCATTACAAACCGCAGGTATCAATACCATACTGGTGGTTTCTTCCCTCCCGTTATGCCCGCCGGCTTCAAAGCCCTCGGCAACCACCGCATCACAACCCGCCGCTTCCGCTTTTTGTGCAAATTTGCTGCTGCTTACCACATGAACCACAATGATACCTTTGCTTTTTAATATACCCGTCCACGCTGCCGGGTTACCTGCAGAGGTAAATACTACCGGCACCTTTTCTTCTATTACAATCTGTATATGCTTTTCAATATCCGGGTAAAGTAAAGGAATGTTTACGCCAAACGTATGGGCGGTAGCCGCTTTGCATTTTTGAATATGTTCTCTCAGCACATCGGGGTACATGCTGCCGCTGCCTATTAAACCCAGCGCTCCCGCATTGCTTACCGCCGATGCCAGTCTCCATCCGCTTGCCCACACCATACCTGCCTGTATAATCGGGTAGTCAATTTTAAAAAGACGGGTGATGCGGTTGGAAAAAGAAGGCATGTCAGATGGAGTTAATTTGAAAATGTGAAAATATTGAAAATGTGAAAATGAAAAAATATGGGTGGGAGGTATCAGGAGATATCAGCGGTCAGCTATTAAGTTGAGGAACTGCTGATGATAGAATGAATGAAGAAGTGAGAAGTAAGTGTCTTGTGGCTGACAGCTCAGTCAAAAGCAATCCGGCAGGCTGTTATTCCCACCGGATTATTGTATACTGCGTTAAGTGTTAATTATTTCAGCTTTGCTACTTCTTCATCGAAATATTTTTTGGTAAAGATCACATCCGGCAGGTTGTTGTACCAGTTGGATTCGTGTTCAATGGAAAAAGTTCCGTTGAAGTTTTGTCTTTTGAACTCTGTAAAAACAGCAGGAAAATCTATCACACCCTTACTTACTACCGTATCTGCCGCATGCACATCATCAAAAGTTACGATGTCTTTTAAATGCGCGCCAATCAGGTGCCCGTCTAATTTTTTCAGGCATTCAACAGGGTCTAATCCGCTGCGTGCCCAATGCCCAATGTCGGCACAGGCGCCGATGTTGCTGCGGCCCTGTATAGCGGCAAGCACAGAATCGGGCGACCAGTATCCACTGGGTTTTGGATGATCGTGTATGGCTACTTTTATGCCGTAAATGCCACTCAGGCTGTCTACCACATCCCACTGGTCTTTTTTGGGCTCGGCTGTAATATAGCTTAAGCCAAATTCCTTTGCAAGTTCAAAAGCGCTGATCCATTCGGCCTGATCTGCGGGAGAAATTACGCCCATAGCAACAATATTGATGCCTTTCGATTGCAGCAACGTTTTTAATTGGGCGCGGGTGTCGGCCGACATTTCGGGCCCGAAATTACCTTTCAGATCACCACCTAAAGGTTGTCCGAAAAAGGCTTCAATGTTTTTAATACCTGCACTGTCTACCTTGTTTAAGGCTTCTGTGAGCGAAAACATCCTGAACGTCCACATTTGCACACCCAGTTTAAAGCCATCAACACTGCCCGTATTTTCTGTTTTGGCAGTAGCATCGGCATCGCTTGTGTTACTGCCGCTGTTACACGAAGTAACAGCGATCATACATAACAGGGATAAAAAAAAGCTGTTGATCAGTTTCATTTGTACATTTTAAAAGAGTGAATAAAAATAATTGGAATATTTACCGGTTCCCAACGGTTTTTAATTTGCTATACGAAATAGCAATCCTGTGAACGGGGCGGTAAATTACAAATTTGTTTAAAAACAGCCATAATTGAAATGGATACTTTTCATTTTGGCAAACTGCGCAACCAGTCAGAAAGCCAAAATATGCAGTTTATCGGCTAAATATGCAGTTCGTGGAATAATGAGATGGAAATGTTATCCACCCTTATAATTTTGCGTGCCCAATACGGGAAAATCTTATCAATCGGCCAACAAGCCTTCTTTTTAGTAAAACAGGTTGATATCAGTAATATAATATATAAATGATAATAAAGCGCTCATGAAAAAGTTAGTTTTATCGCTTTCTGCTCTTCTCTTCTCCATCGTATTGTATGCACAAACGCAGGTTATTACCGGCGAGGTGCGCGATGAGGCTTCCGGCCTCCCGCTGGAAGGTGCAACAATTATTATAAGGAGCATGGAACCCCTGCGCGGAACAGAAGCAGATGATAACGGGAAGTTTCGCTTTGATCTTGTGCCGCTGGGCAGGCATACGGTTGCTGTATCCAAATTGGGGTACGAAGAACGCATCATTGCCGATATAGTAGTAACCGCCGGCAAATCGGTGTTCCTGAATACTGTGCTTACGGAAGCTATCCGGCAGTTAGCGGAAATAGTGATTAACGGGGAGCAGGGAGCTAAGGCAAAAAATAAAATGGCGCTGGTGAGCGCCCGGTCTTTTAATATGGAAGATACCCGGAAGTTTGCCGGCGCCCTGGGCGATCCCTCTCGGATGGCGGCTAATTTTGCAGGAGTAATATCCGGCAACGATTCCAGGAACGATATTGTTATCCGCGGCAACAGCCCAACGGGTATGCTTTGGCAATTAGAAGGGCTGAATATTCCCGGCAATTAAGTCATTTTTTTTAAACGAATTATTATAACAGGAAAAATGAACTTTGACCTTGAAGACCGTGGCAAAACTGTAGCATAATATGAAATTGATAAAACGAACAATGATAGTTTTTTTTAGTATTACATTGCTGTTAATAATCGTAACATTTTTCTATATGCGTCAACCACAATTCGGAAAAGCACCGGGAGGCAAACGACTTGAACAATTGCTAAAATCACCCCATTACAAGGATGGGAAATTTCAAAATATTCACTTTACGCCTACTATAACCGAAGGTTATTCTATGACAGGAGTGTTGTACGATTTTATTTTCAGGAAATTTCCACGCACGAGGCCGACAGACAATATTCCGTCTGTAAAAACCGATTTAAAAAAATTACCAGTTGCCGAAAATGTGTTGGTATGGTTCGGGCATTCGTCTTACTTTATCCAGCTTAACGGTAAACGTTTTCTGATTGATCCCGTTTTCAGCGGTAACGCTTCGCCAATTTCTAATTCTAATAAATCGTTTAAAGGCACAGACATTTATTCGGCTGATGATATGCCCGGAATTGATTTCCTGCTCATCACACACGACCATTACGACCATTTGGATTATCCAACCATAATGAAATTAAAGCCTAAAATCCTGCAGATTGTTTGCGGTTTGGGCGTGGGCGAACATTTTGAATACTGGAAGTTTGATAATACAAAAATCATTGAGAAAGATTGGAACGAGCGTGTGGTGATTGCGGATAATTTTACACTGCACACGGCGCCTGCACGGCATTTTTCGGGCAGAAGTTTTACAAGAAATAATACGCTTTGGCTTTCATTTGTGTTACAAACACCCAATTTGAAATTATATCTTGGTGGCGATAGCGGTTACGATACGCATTTTGCTGAAATCGGGGAAAAGTTCGGAGGATTTGATCTGGCACTTTTGGATAACGGTCAGTATAATTTAGCCTGGCAAGCTATTCATATGCTACCCGATGAAGGATTGAAAGCTGCAAAAGATTTAAGAACAAAACGGCTGTTTCCTGTACATTCTTCTAAATTCAAATTGGCATATCATCCCTGGGACGAGCCGCTAAAAACCATTAGCGAACTCAATGAAAAAGCGTATCACCTTCCCCTGGTAACACCTAAAATTGGCGAAGTGATCTATCTTAACGACAGCAATCAGGTGTTCTCACAGTGGTGGAAAGAAATAAGATAAATGGAATACTGCCTGCACAAAGTTCTGCTGTTGCCATGCTGTACGTTCTCCATGCTGTACGTAGTCTGCAGACTACGTACCCAATATGTTCTTCCGGGACTGTGTCCCGGAAATAAAGAGCAGGTGGCCGGGAGGCGGCAACAAAGATGATTAGTGTAAGCCCGCAGAGGAGCTTTTATCAAAGCCATTGCAGGAAACTATGATACCCCTGCGCTGAACATCCGATGGGGGCTGATTTAAATAAATGAATAGGTTGAATAACCATTTCAGTTTGCACCCTGTATACTACCCAATATTCAGCTCATCCGGTTCTATAAATATAATTAACCGGATAAGAATTGAACCGTAATACCCCGCTTATATTGCTATGAGAACGGTATCCCTAAAAAAAGCCGTTTATAAACGCTTAGAAGCGTTTTAAACGGTTATAAGTACTTAAAAACAACTTATATTGCGTAAAGCAAAGTGTTACATGCCATTTTAATGCAACATCTAAAGTCCTTTTTAACTCTTCTAACGTCATTGGCTTTCTTGACTGCGTGCGAAACAGAGCGTACGCCAGAAACATTTTTATTACCAGAAAATTTCAAAGGTTTCTTTTATATCGTTTACGAGCAAACAAATGGACAAGGCAAGGTATTTGAACAAAACAGAAGAATTTACAACATTCCAATAACAGGAGTATTATTTACGAAATTTAAAAATGATTGGCGGAGTATAAAATTTGAAAATGGAACAATAAACCAACAATTTTACTTTGTTGATGACAATGGTAAAAGAAAAAGAATTAAAGTTCTTGACACAGGCGACTTCAATAATGAAGCGACAATCAATCTAAAGAAACAGCAATATTCAAGAGACAGCTTAGGTGTATTTTTTATTTCTGCAGGCACAATCAGCAACGGCAAGATTACATTAACGACTGACCAATATTATATTGGAAAATATAATGACTTGGCTAAAACAAAAGATTTTACTTTTCAACACATTGACAGTTTAAGAAACCACCTGACAAAAAGCGGCATGTAACAGGCTTGGCAAAAATGCGGGCAGACGGAATACGTTCTTCAACTTTTGGTTCTTTGTTCAGCTTTTGTTCCAGCAGACGAAACACAATCGGCAAAATCTATAACTTGTACTATAATTAAATAATCAACTTCGGTAGCCGGGCGGGACGGAACGCTATTATCCGCACTTCGCCAACCTGTACCGTTAGTAGATATTTGAAACTTAAAATTTACTAAATGAAAAATGTATCAAATGGACTTTTGATTTTTGGAGCTCTATTTATTACGTTAGGCTGTAATAAAGACGGTTTGACAAAAGCAACGCAAAAGGGAGCTAATACATTTTCTTGTAAGGTAAATGGAAAAGTATTTAAACCATTTTTTGTGGGCGGTTTATTTAATAGTAGCCCGGTTCTTTCAGCAAGAAACAATTCCCAATATAATTTTAGCATTTCTGCTAAAAACCAAGAAACTTCGCAAAGCGTTGCTCTTGAAAATCCTTACATTCAAAAGACCGGCATTTATAAGTTGTATGCCAATCACCCAAACAGGGGAATTTACTCAGGCAGTACTATTGAACCAGGTTGGTACACTACTGATAGCGTTCATGTTGGTGAATTAACCATAACTCGTTGTGACAATTTAAATCATATTTATTCTGGTACTTTCTTTTTCACGGCTAAAGACCCAAATACTGGTAAGACTATAAATGTTACTGATGGAAGATTTGATGTGAAAGAATAGAGTATAAAACTCCTATAAACAGCCGCTAACATTCGGTTTTGCACAAGTATGGTTGGACGGAAGTCTGCCTGGCTGATCGCTATCAGGCTCAGTTTCAGCAGACGAAATTCAACCGGCGAAGGTTTTAAATTCAATCATCATTTTTCAATCGGGCATTTGTAACCCATCTGGACGTACTTCAAATTCCGGCTTCGCAAATGCGTTTACGTTATCGGTCAGGCTAAAAGACGACACAACGAAATAAAACAGACAATAAGAAATAAAGAACAATGCGAAAATTATCACTTTTCATAGCGACAAATTTAGATGGCTACATTGCCAAGCCAAATGACGACCTTAGTTTTCTAAAATCAGTTGAAAAAGAAGGAGAGGACTATGGTTAGGACTAACTCAACTACATTACAGACGAAAGAAATAATGGTATAAGATACACCCGGTCAGACAAAACGCCGAACCGTTATTGAGCTATAGTTCCGGCGTGATGAACAACACCGGGCTTTAGACATAACCTCAACTTTTGTAACTTTATTGGGCTGCAGTTCGGGCTTGAACGTTTTCCAAATATCCGTTCTGCCCGGCAAGCTCTGCGGATTGTATTAATTGTTAAACGACCTTTCCCTCACGTGAAATCACCAAAGATCTGAAACGGCGGTTGAAAAAATATAAGATATGAACAATTCCAACACGCACCATGAGCGTATCGCAAAAATGATCTTCGCCTCGGTCTATCCCATGTATATCGAAAAGGTGGAGAAGAAAGGCAGAACAAAAGAAGAGTTGCACCAGGTGATAGCGTGGTTAACAGGCTTCGACAGCAGGAAGCTGCAGGAACTGATAGAAGAAAGGGTAACTTTTGAGACATTCTTCCAGCGTGCTTCGCTGCATCCCAATGCGCACCTCATAACAGGACTAATCTGTGGGTATCGTGTAGAGGAAATCAAAAACCCTTTAACACAGCAGGCCAGGTACTTGGATAAGTTGGTGGATGAACTGGCGAAGGGCAGGAAGATGGAGAAGATACTGCGCGGCTCCTGAACTGATTGTTTTGAAATTGATTCTTATTAAAATACGCTCATGATAAAATATACGCTCTTCTTCTTGTCAACCTTTGTAATGGATGCACAGGCGCAGGTCTGGGGCGTGCCTGAACAGGTAGTGATAACATCTAAAAAGGAGAAAACCCGGGTACACACCAATGAGAATGGAGAATTGCAGGTAAATGTATCCCCAAAGGATGCGCATAAATTTAAAGCTGCCGGCATGGTGCGCTATAGTGATTTCGGCGCCAGGGGCGATGGCAAAACCGATGATATAGACGCTATTGCTGCAACGCATGCATTCGCCAATCAAAACGAACTTGTAGTGAAAGCCGATAAAGGAGCCACCTATTACATAGGGGGCAAGAAGCGCACAGCGGTTATCCAAACCGACACCGATTTTGGCACTGCGGCCTTCATCATTGACGATACCGAAGTGCAAAATCGCAGTGCATCTGTTTTCATGGTCAGTTCGGCCCTGCAACCGTTTACACCTGAATCTATAGCTTCACTGAAGAAGAACCAGGAGAAAATTGATGCGGCTTTGCCCGGACCCTGTCTCATTACCGTTACCAACGCTCATGTAAAACGCTATATCCGATTTGGCCCGAATCAAAATAACGGATCTCCGCAAACAGACATCTTTGTTGCTGATAAAAGCGGCAGAGTGGATATGAATGCTCCGATTATCTGGGACTTCGACCAGGTCACGGCCATCACTGCTCTTCCAATAGACGGGAAGACACTGCACGTTACCGGGGGCCGTTTTACCACCATTGCCAATAAAGCCGAATCGAAATACACCTATTATAGCAGGAATATCGCGGTCAGGCGTTCCAACGTTGTTGTGGATGGCCTTGAACATCGCGTTACCGGTGAAGGAGACCATGGTGCGCCCTATAGCGGCTTCATCACTATTAGTGACTGCGCTTACGTAACGGTTAAGAATACCCTGCTCACCGGGCATAAAACATACAGTACCATTGGCGCGGCAGGGCAGCCCGTATCCATGGGCACTTACGACATTTCAGTAAGCCGTGCCCTCAATGTGTCATTCGTGAACTGCAGCCAGACAAATGATATCAACGACAGAACCTACTGGGGGATCCTGGGTTCCAACTACTGCAAAAATTTGCTTTACGACAAATGCACGCTTTCCCGCTTCGATGCCCACATGGGCGTTGCCAATGCCACCATCCGCAACTCCACCCTCGGACACATGGGCATCAATGCCATCGGCAGCGGGGTTTTAACTGTGGAGCATTCAACAATTAACGGCAGAACGCTCATCAACCTGCGCAGCGATTATGGCAGTACCTGGCAGGGAGAATTGTTTATCCGAAACTGTGTTTTTGTGCCCCAGGGAGGCAAAACAGCCAGTGCAGCGCTGATAGGCGGATCTTATTCCGGTAAGCATGATTTTGGTTATACCTGCTATATGCCGGAAAGGATCACCATTGAAAATCTCCGGATCAATGACGCTAATCATCCGGGGGATTACCAGGGACCGGCCATTTTTTCAAATTTCAATCCACAAATGACGGATGATTCCTACCACGAGCAATTTCCCTATGTGAAAACTAAGGAAGTTGTGCTCAAAAATGTGACCACTGCCAGTGGAAAGAGCTTAAGGATCAGTGACAATCCATTTATGTTCAAAGATGTGAAGGTAGTTACCGATTAAGGTTGCCCGGTGCAGCGAATACAAAAACTAATTTTGAAAAAGTTATCAGCTTGCTGTAAAATGCGGTACAACGAAATCTTACATTTCAAGAATTGAAAATAATGCGAGCGACATTCGCCTCTCAACGCTTATGCGTATAGTAAAAGAAGGTCTTGGCGGAAATCTAAAATTGAGTGTGACATACCGATGACAGTCATGAACCGCTAAAATCAGGTTGTGTCGCGCCGGAGTCTGCATTTAAGCACCGGGCATAGCTATGCGACCCTGGCGGGGGGTTCAACATTGCTATTTGCTAGCCCGAAAAGCATCACCTGCAAATTGACATTACCGGGCGGCAAAAAACTTTTTCAATTTTAGAAATAAATAAATAGGTTTGATAACCATAGAAAATGAAGGATTTTTTTAAAGAATTATTTGAATACAGTTATCACTTCAATCAAAGATTGTGGGACATTTTTAATGAAAATCCGGACAAAACTTCTGAAAGGTCAGTTAAGTTATATAACCACATTCTTAATGCTCACCAAATTTGGAACAACAGAGTTAATCCGATGCAACCGCCTTACGAGGTTTGGCAGATTCACCTAATTCAAAACTGTAAAGATATTGATAAGACAAACTACGAGCACTCTTTGCTCATACTCGACAAATTTGACCTGAACGACATTGTTAATTATAAGAATACCAAAGGACAGGTTTTTAACAATAGTATTCGCGATGCACTATTTCACGTAATCAATCATTCAACCTACCACAGGGGACAGATTGCAGCTGACTTTAGGCAAAACAAAATGGTTCCTTTTGTTACAGACTACATTTTTTACAAACGATGATTATGTGATAAATGAATGTCCGGACTGCATATAACCCTTTTATCACAAAATCCATTCTTATAACAGGAAGCAGCAGAGGGATTGGAACTTCCACAGCCTTATTACAGGAGTCCGTTAAATAAAGCCAGTTACCCACGCTGTACGAAGTCTGCGAACTTCGTACTCAATATGTTCTTCCGGGACTTCGTCCCGGAAGTAAAGAGCCGATGGCCAAGGGTAAAAAAAGTGATTAGTGTATGTTGCGCAGGAAGGCTTCATAAAAGTCCATTCGGTCAGCCATAAGGCTCCTGGCGCTGAACATTCGCCGGGACCTCCCCAACACGCGAAAGCCCGGTTGTGAAGACTCCATCGCGACAAATAGGTTATCTTCGCGTTCTCAAATAAATTTTATGTACTGGACATTAGAATTAGCAAGGCACCTTGACGATGCGCCCTGGCCGGCAACAAAAGATGAATTAATAGATTATACGATCCGTTCCGGCTCTCCCGTGGAAGTGATAGAGAATATTCAAACATTGGAAAGCGAAGACGATTCTTATGTATATGAATCAATGGAAGAAATTTGGCCGGATTATCCCACGCAGGCAGATTTTTTATTTAACCAGGATGAATATTGATTTTAATATCCATGCTGTACGTAGTCTGCAGACTGCGTACCCAATATGTTCTTCCGGGAATGTGTCCCCGAAATGAAGAGCCGATCGTCCAGAAACGGTAACAAAGATGATTAGTGTATGCTATGGTCATCACTCTGTCAGTTTACGCAGTAGTGATACTTGTCGTATTCAGCTACTAAAAATGTCGCATTTACACTACAATAGTATCATATTTGTGGGCGAGATTTGTATCGTACAAAACCAATAGAATGAGAAAAATAATTGCGGGAATCAATATGACACTTGACGGGTTTTGCGATCATACGGCAATAATTCCAGATGAAGAATTACATCAGCATTATGCTGACCTGTTAAGTAATGCAGGCACTATTCTATATGGCAGGATAACATATCAGCTTATGGAATACTGGCCATCTGTGGTGAAAAATCCTACCGGTAACAAAGCAATGGACGAATTTGCTGTGATAATGGACAGCATTCCAAAAGTTGTTTTTTCCCGCACATTGAATAATGTGGAATGGGAAAGCGCAACAGTGGCAAAGCGGAGCCTTAAAGAAGAGGTTTTATCGCTCAGGCAACAACAGGGCAGGGACATTTTAGTTGGTAGCCGGAGTTTAATTATAGCTTTAATGAAACTCGGTTTAGTTGATGAATTCCAGCTTTGTGTTCACCCTGTTATAGCAGGAAACGGTTTGCCATTATTTGAAAACATACACGATAGGGTTATGCTTAAACTCTTAAAGACAAAAACCTTTGGTTCCGGTGCAGTAACGCTTTACTATGAGCCGGCAAACAAAAAATAATTTACCTTTTTTTTTTGCTCAGTTTTCTTTCCATCTCTTCTAATGACACACCTTTTGTTTCCGGCATTTTAAAAATCACCCATAGCAGTTGCAGCACCATCATGAACATAAAGAACAGGAATATCTTTGCCGGGCCAATGTTGGGATTGTTGGCAAAAAACGGGAACACGCTGGTAACTAAAGCCGCCATGATCCAATGCACGGAGCTTCCAAGCGATTGTCCGTAAGAACGAACCTGGTTAGGGAATATCTCGGAAATGAATACCCAAATAACAGCGCCCTGCCCGATAGCATGCGATGCAATAAAAATGAAAAGCAATAGCGGTACAATAAAACCACCGAGATAATGAAAATGAAAAGCGGCTGCTACGGCGCCTAATGATAAAATATATCCTATTGAACCGATAAGCATTAATTTTTTTCGTCCTAATTTATCTATAAGGTACAGCCCCAGCATAGTAAACACGAGGTTGGCCAGTCCTATGCCGGCACTTTGTAAAAAAGCCGCATCTTTTCCCAAACCTGCCAGTTCAAATACCCGCGGCGCAAAATAGATAATGGCGTTAATGCCCGACATCTGGTTAAACATGGCAATGAGTATGGCCATGATGATGGGAGTAGTAAATCTTTTTTTGAGGAAACCGGAAAGGCTTGCCTTTTTCTTTTCTTCGTTCACGGCCTGGTGAATGGCTTCTATAGCGGCATCTACGCCTTCGGGATCTGAAACTTCCAAAATTTCACGGGCTTTGGCATAATTCTTTTTATGTACCATCAGCCAGCGCGGGCTTTCCGGAACAAAATACAGGAGCGCTATAAATGCAGCGGCAGGAATAGCCAGTATGCCTAACATCCATCGCCAGGCGTCTTCGCCCAAACCAGATAATAAATAGTTGGATAAGTAAGCCAGCAGGATACCAAATACGATATTAAATTGAAAAGCTGCTACCAGCTTACCCCTGTTACGCGCCGGGGCCAGTTCCGAAATGAACATGGGAGCCACTACTGAAGAAGCACCCACTCCCAAACCGCCCAGGAAGCGGAAAAGCATAAAAGATATGACCTCAGGCGCCAGCGCAGAGCCTAATGCCGAAATAAAAAATACGATTCCAATCCAAAGCAGCACTTTTTTCCTGCCGTATTTTTCTGCCGGAATGCCACCGAATAATGCACCGATGATAGTGCCATATAATGCCGATGCAAGGGCCTGACCATGAAGCATATCACTAAGATGCCAGATTTCCTGTATCTGCTGTTCGGCGCCGGAAATAACCGCCACATCCATACCAAACAACAATCCGCCCAAAGCAATAACAATGCTCCAAAAAACAAGCTTTTTATTCATATGGCAAAACAATTTGAAGCAATATATGCTACAAACGGGATTGTTTTATTTTAATTTTAGCGTTGTGCAGGGGTTTTCATCAAAAGCCATAGCGGGCAATCATGAGACCCCCTGCGCTGAACATTCGACGGGCGCTCGCCCTACACGGAATAGCCCTATTGTGAAAACCCCATCGTGACAATCTTGTTAAAATGCGTTGTTGCGCAATATGCCGCTAAACCCGCCCACGCCATACTCGTCCATGTATAAACTCACCTAAAATTTACCATTATGAAAGCCATGTACAAAACCTTCATGCAGGTTGTATTCGTTGCTTTGCTATCGGTTTATGCGCGGCACAGTCCTAACCAATGCCTTAAGCAAACGTAATCCGTCTGGATGAAATACTGCCGGGCAAGCATTTTGAGTAATTTTTAGTTAATAAATTAAAGAAGTAAATTTGTGAAAACATGATTTATATGGCAAATGCATTAGAGCAGGAATGGAACAATTATTTTGTGCAGCTTAATGAATTAGAAAGAAAATCAGTATTGCTGATGTTGAAAACATTTTTACAACGACACAATGAAGATACTGATCGTATCAGTATGGAGCAGTATAACAAAGAGATAGATGAAGCATTGACAGAAGTGGAGGCAGGCAATTATATTACACAGGACGAAATGGAAAAAAGGGCAGCTAAATGGTAAGGGAAGTCAGATGGTCTCCCCGGCCACAACATCAACTGGAAAAAGCATAAAGAAATTATTATAACACGGATGCGGCATACAAGCATGGAGCCGAAACAATATTGATTGCTTATGCTGTATGCAGTAAGGAGGCTTTATAAACTTATGGGTCGTGCAGGTATCTTTATCAAAAGCCAAAGCGTACACCCATCCAGACCTCAGCGTCGAACAATGGGGTTGGTTTACTTCTTCAGCCGCATCCCAGCCTTATTTCCTCATTTTCACCCTTAATACATACATGTTTGCTGTAATGTACAGCGTTTTATCGCCATCGGCCAGCGCTACATTGCTGCATGGTTGGGGAACCGATATCTTTCCTGCCAGTTTCCCTGATGCGTTGAATATCCATACCCCGCCCGGGCCGGTTGCAAAAATATTTCCCTGCCCGTCTACCTTCAGCCCGTCTGGCATGCCCTGCTCTTTTTTTGATGCCTCCGTGGCATCAAACAGCAATGTTTCGTTATGTAAACTGTCGCCGGCATCTATATCAAACATATACCACACCGGTTTCTGCGGGTCGGAGTTGGCTACAATAAGCGTTTTTTCATTGTTGATAAAAGCAATGCCGTTAGGGCGGGTAATGGCATTCGTTAGTAAGCGTACTTCTCCCTGGCTGTTTACTTTGTAAACGCCCTGGAATGGAATTTCCTTAGCAGGGTCATCCATTGCTTTCTCCAGCCCGTATGCCGGGTCAGTAAAAAAAAGATCGCCGTTGCTTCTGAATACCGCGTCATTCGGACTGTTGAAACGCTTTCCCCCGTAGTTATCGGCCAACGACACAAATGCAGCTTCAGGAGCGTTTAACGGCGCGTCCATTATAGCCATCCGCCGGTCGCCGTGCTGGCACAGTACTAATTTACCTTCCCTGTTCAGCAATAAGCCATTGGAACCCGGTTCGCCTGTTCGTGGAACAGTGCCGGTGTAGCCCGAAGGCGTGAGGTATAATTCGGCGCCCTTGGCTTCCGTCCATTTGAATATTTTATTGGGTGGAATATCAGAGAATAAGAGCATCTTTTCACTTTCCGCCCATAAAGGACCTTCTGTCCAGTTGAAGCCTTCTGCAATGATTTCAACAGGAGCGGTGCTGTCTATGATATTTTCAAGTGAAGGATCCAGGCTTTGAATGGATCCGATGGATTGCAGGCCAGGTGTTTTATCCCTGCAGCCTGCAAAAGCGGCAAATGCCAGGAAAAATAGCAATTTATTCATATAGCAGTAATTGATAATGAAGAATGAAGATAATATAATATTGGGAGGAATAGGGTGAGGGATGAAGGTATAAGGCATGAGGTATAAGGTGTGAGGTAGAGGTGCCAGGGGTGCGCACATCATGTTTTTTTAAGGTATTTTTCATCTATAATGTGAGTATGTATTTTTACTTTTAACCTCCCTGAATGATACACGATGAGAATTAAGATCATATCCTGTTGTGCCCTGGCATTACTGCTGCAGTTTCGGGGCTCTGCTCAAAATACAATTGAAAACATTATAGCCCAAACCATTGCGTTTCTGCTGGGAAAAACATTTACTGCCGCACATCCCGTGGCGCCGGCTATTGAACAAATAAAAGAAAAATAACCCCCCTTATGAGAAGGACATCCCTTATATTATTTTTATTACTCTCCGCCTGCTTTGTGTTTTCGCAGGGAAAAGCGCCGTTGCCCGAAACAAAATATAAACTTGCCGTAATTGCCCACCGGGGTAACCATGTTAAAGTACCTGAAAATACGCTTGAATCTGTAAAAGCGGCCATTAAAAGTGGTGCCGATTATGTGGAGCTTGACCTGCGCACTACTAAAGACGGTTATCTTATTATTCATCACGACGCTACAGTTGACCGCATGACCAATGGCACGGGTAATATCAACAACCTTACGCTGGCAGAATTACAACAACTGAAAGTAGCGGATAAAAATAAACCCACTAAAAAAACATATCGCATTCCCACTTTCAGTGAAGTGTTGAAGGCAGCCAAAGGAAAGATCAATATCTATCTCGATTTTAAAGATGCCGTTGTAGCGGAAACCTACAGGCAGATCAGGGAAGCCGGTATGGAAAAGCAGGTAGTGGTATATGTAAATAAAATACCACAGTACAGGGAGTGGAGAAAAACGGCGCCGGGTATGCCTTTAATTACCAGCGTTATAGAAGAGGTAAAAAACAAGGAACAGCTCACCTTTTTCCTGGGGCAGGGAACCATTGAAGTGCTCGACAATGTTTACGACAGGGAAATGGTGGCAACAGCAAATGATAACGGGGTAGCCGTATGGTTAGATGTACAAAGCGGTGATGAAGGCGCCGATGACTGGAACCAGGCGTTGCAAAAAGGTATACAGGGCATCCAGACCGATCATCCCGAAGCACTGATCGCTTACTTAAACAAAAGCGGCTTGCGTAATGGACTGGGAAAGGATCTGACCAGCGAAGACCCCTACACGAAGTATAAAAAGAAAACCTACAGGGAACTTAAAAACATAAAATATGGTAAAGCCCCCGGCGATGAAAACATGTTTGATGCTTATTTCCCGAAAGATATGCAGCCCAATGCCAGGGTAATTGTGTATATACATGGCGGTGGCTGGACCCGTGGCGATAAGGATGAGTTTCCCGGGCAACTGATTGAAGAGCTGGTGGGTAAACGCGGCTACCTGGTTGTTTCCATGAACTACCGTTTGGTAAAAAACGGGCAGGATCGTTTTCCGGCACAGATTGAAGACGTGCAAAAAGCGCTGGAGTTCATTTCTAAAAACGCGGGAAAATATAAATATAACGGCAATGAATATGCGTTGATGGGCGGCAGCGCCGGCGCTCATTTGGCTATGCTGTATGCTTACGGATATGATAATGCGAAACAGGTGAAGACAGTGATTGACCTGTGGGGCCCAACAGATTTTACCGATAAATCGGTACGCCCCGATGGCAGCGATGCGGATAAAACCGTCATTAATTTCCTGGGCGAAAAAGATGAAAACGCACAGGTAGCAAAAGACGCCAGTCCGGCTTACCGGCTCACCAAAGAAACGGGTGTGCCTACCATTTTGTTTCATGGCGGGGAGGATCCCTTAGTAAATGTAAGCCAGGCGCAAAACCTGTATCAAAAACTACAGGCGTTGGGAATACCGGCCCAACTGGAAATTTACCCCGGTGAAAAACATGGTGTTGGTCCTGCAGCAGCTATTGACGTATTTGCCAAAACCTTTGCCTGGCTTGAAAATTATTATCCCTCAAAATAAAAACAACCGTTATGCATAAAATAATACTACTGGCAGGATGGTTTATGCTTTATGGCTGCACAGGCAGCAATACCACCGGTAATGAAGAAGGTAAAATTGAGCATATCATCGTTATTACCACCGACGGTTTACGCTGGCAGGAATTGTACAAAGGCATGGACAGTCTTATTGCCACGAACGGCCGGTTTAACCAGGGGCGCAGAGATAGTGCAAAAATATTTGAAAATTACTGGGCCGCGGACGAAACGGAACGGAGGAAAAAGCTTTTACCTTTTTTCTGGGACAGCATTGCGCAAAAAGGACAGCTCTATGGGAACCGCGCTTATGGTAATAAGGTAGATGTTGCCAACCCTTACTGGTTCTCTTACCCGGGATATAATGAAATTTTTACGGGCTACCCCGATACCGCCATTAATTCAAATGAGTACAAGCCCAACCCGCATACCACGGTACTGGAATACATTAACCGCCAGGAAGGATTTAAAGACAGGGTAGCGGCTTTTGGCGCATGGGGCGCTTTTGACCGCATCCTTAATAAGGAACGTTGCGGGTTCCCGGTAGTGTCGGCTTTCAGCGCTACCGGTGGCGATCATCCCACACCCAAAGAAGAGCTGATCAACGCCATGCTTAAAAATTCTTACAAGCCTTTTGGCGAAGGAGAATGCCTTGATGTATTTACCCATTATGCCGCTATGGAATACCTGAAGGAGAAAAAGCCGCGTGTGCTTTTTATAGGCTATGGTGAAACCGATGAATGGGCGCATGCAGGCCGGTACAAAGATTACTTAGACGCTGCGAGGCAGGTAGATACATGGATAAGCGAGATATGGGAATATGTGCAGCATACACCGGAATACAGGAACAAAACCGCGCTTTTTATTACAACCGATCATGGCCGCGGCGATATCAATAAAGATCAATGGACAGGTCATGGCAGCAGGAGTGTTGCGGATTCGCATGAAATGTGGATGGCGGTGATGGGGCCCGGCATACCAGCCAAAGGAGAAGTGAAAACACCCGGGCAGTTGTACCAGCAGCAATCTGCGCAAACCATTGCTTCCCTGCTGGGACTGCGTTACCAGGCTGATCATCCCATAGCTGAGGAAATAAAAGAGATTAAGGACTGATCATAAATCAATACTATTATTTACATGATTAGAATAAACAGCAGGAAAGAGAAAGATTACCGGCATGCGGATGCATTCCAAATTGTTGCCGGCTGGTGGAGACACCAGCCGGGGGAACCGGGTTACCGGCATGCAGGCTTTATTAGCTTATGCGTTATGTTTTGTATGGCGGTACAGGCGCAAACAACAGCGGTAAACCCGTTCCCTCCCGTCCCTAACCCGGACAGGATTGTGCTGAATGTTACCCAGGATCCGTCTACATCAATAGCGGTAAACTGGCGTACATGCGATACCGTTAGAGAAGGTTTCCTGGAGATCATGCCTGTTACGGCCGATCCCCGTGCTGTTGACAAAGCATTGCAGAAGCAGGCAAAAAGCGAGGCGTTTCAATTTGAAGATATTGCTGCCAACTATCATTCGGTTACCGTGTCAGGTCTTACTCCTAAAACAGTATACATGTACAGGGTGGGGCAGGGTGCTCACTGGAGCGAATGGTTTCATACCAAAACCGCCGGAAAATCCGGCGACAAGCTTTCGTTTATTTATTTGGGTGATGTGCAGGCAGGTATAAAAACATTATGGCCAAGAGTTATACGGGATGCTTATGCCAGGATGCCGGAGGCTAATTTAATTTTATATGCCGGCGATATTGTAAACCGGGGCAACAATGACGTGGAGTGGGGGGAATTATTCTATGGCGGAAGCTTTATTCACAGCACTATACCCGGCATGCATTCGCCGGGCAACCATGAATATGCCCGCACAGGCGATACGCTTTCGGCTTTCTGGCGCCCGCAATTCTCACTTCCCGAAAACGGGCCGGAAGGTTTAAAGGAATCATGTTATTACACCGATGTGCAGGGCATGCGTTTCATTTCCATCAATTCTTACAGGGTAGAAGAGTCGGATGAAGATCTGCAAAAGCAGAAAGTATGGGTAGATTCGCTGCTGCGCAATAACCCTAACCAGTGGACCGCCGTTTTATTTCATCATCCTTTTTATTCCATACGTCCTACACGCGATAATATACGGATGCGCAATACCTTTAAACCATTATTTGATAAATATAAGGTGGATATTGTGCTGCAGGGTCACGATCATGCGTATGCGCGGGGGATGCAGAAAATAGAAGGCGCCACCAAAAATGAAAGATCGGGTACGGTATATGTGTTGTCGGTAAGCGGTCCCAAAATGTCATCCAAATTTGAAGGTGGCTGGATGGATGTATCGGCCACCTATACCCAGCTTTACCAGTTGATAACGGTTGAAGGAAATACATTGCAGTACAAAGCGTATACGGCTACCGGGGAGCTCTATGACGCCTTTGACCTGTTAAAACAAAAAGGCAAGCCCAATAAGATGGTAGAAAAAAAATAACCAGGAAATACCGTATCGTTCAGATTTTTTATCGTATTCATCATTTGACCCTATATTATGCAGCTAAAAATTAATTCCCGTATTTTTCAGCACAGCGTGGCTTGCTGTTTGGCTATATTGATTTGCGCGAAAGCGCAGGCACAGCAGAATAATCTTTATCCTCCGTCTCCTTATCCCGACAGGATCGTATTGAATGTAACCCAGGACCCTTCCACATCCCTGGCGGTTAACTGGCGTACGCACGACAGCATTACTGCCGGATCGGCCGAAATTATCATTGCCGTTTCCAACCCGGCCGATGCGGCAAAAGCCACCGTAGTAAAGGCTAAAACAGAATCTGTAACACATACCGGAATAGTGGCGAGCTATCATTCGGCTGTGTTTAGCGGTCTGCGGCCCGGAACCCGGTATATGTATCGTGTGGGCAATGGCGACTACATGAGCGAATGGTTTCATGTAAAAACTGCAGGAAATACGGGTGAACCTTTTTCCTTTATTTACATGGGAGATGTGCAAATGGGCATGAGAACTTTTTGGCCGGGCGTAATTCGTGAAGCGTATACAAAGATGCCGGATGCGAAGCTTATTCTGTATGCGGGAGATATTGTAAACAGGGGGCGTAATGATCACGAATGGGGCGAATTATTTTACGGTGGAAGCTTTATTCACAGCACCATACCCGGCATGATGTCGCCGGGCAATCATGAGCATGCCGATAATGCGGAGGGCGTAAACGAGCTAACCGCTTTATGGCGGCCGCAGTTTACACTGCCCGAAAATGGTCCCGCGGGATTAGAAGAAACCTGTTATTATACCGATGTCCAGGGTGTGCGCTTCATATCACTGAACTCGCAGGCGATCTGGTTTGGCGGCGATGGGATGCAAAAGCAAATAAACTGGCTGGAAAATATTTTATCCAATAATCCTAACCAATGGACATGCGTGGTATTTCATCACCCGGTATATTCGGTAAAATCTAACCGCGATAATAAAAACCTGCGGGAAAATTTTCAACCCATATTCAATAAATATAAAGTAGACCTGGTATTGCAGGGACACGATCATGCGTATGGACGGGGGATGCAGAAAATTCCCATGCCGGATAACAGCGGCACATCACCCACGATGTATGTGGTGTCTATGAGTGGGTCAAAAATGTATGCAGATGATAAGCCCGAATGGGCCGATAAAAGCGGTGGTCATCTGCAGCTCTACCAGTTGATAACAATAAATGGAAAGAAGCTCTCGTATCGCTCGTATACGGTAGCGGGTGAGTTGTTTGATGCCTTTGACCTGGTAAAAAGAAAAGGCAAAAACAATAAGCTGATCAGTCTGAAATAATTGTTTATGATTGGTTAATCCAAAAAGAACGCGTCAGAAAACGCAGCTCTTTTTAGTTAAATGGTGTTAATTTGTTTGCTAAAGCTGTATTGTAAAAATAAAATATATCTAATGATGAAATTTAAGTACTGTCTCTCCGGTTTGATAATGATGTCATTTGTATGTATAACGCATGCACAAACCACTGCAAAGAGCGCTTCTTCCACGCCACAGCAGCCCAAAATAGTAGTGGGTATGATGGTAGACCAGATGCGCTGGGATTATTTATACCGTTTCCAGGACCGTTATACGGAAGGCGGATTTAAAAGACTGATAAGGGAAGGGTTTTCCTGTGAGAACACATTGATTGATTATTCTCCAACTATTACGGGTTGCGGACATGCTTCTGTATATACCGGAACTTCACCTGCTGTACACGGGATAGTAGGTAATGGCTGGTACGAACGTTCCATGGGTAAGGAGATTGGTTGTGTAGATGACGAGTCGGTTAATCTTGTGGGATCAGCAGAAGGCGGAACAGGGGAATCGCCCCGTAATAACCTGTCAACCACTATTACCGACCAGTTGCGCATAGCATCCAACTTTCAGAGCAAAACAGTAGGTGTGGCTATTAAAGACAGGGCTTCCATTTTACCTGCCGGACATGCCGCCACCGGAGCTTTCTGGTACAATGGCAAAGACGGTAATTTTGTTACCAGCACCTATTATATGGAAGAGCTACCGGAATGGGCTAAACGCTTTAATGATAAAAAAGTAGTAGACAGTTATTATAAGAACGACTGGAATACGCTCTATCCTATCAATACCTATACCTTAAGCACGGCGGATGATAAGTCGTACGAGGGCACTGCTAACGGGGAGGCTAAACCCGTTTTTCCGCGCAATCTGAAACAGTTTATCGGTAAGAACTACAGCGCGGTACGCACAACACCTTATGGTAATACCCTTACTTTTGATTTTGCCAAAGCGGCTATTGAAGGATACAACCTGGGCGGAGGAAAATTCACTGATTTTTTAGCGGTGAGCTTTTCCAGTCCTGATGCCATCGGACATACCTACGGACCAAATTCTATAGAAATTGAAGATAATTACCTTCGTTTGGATAAAGAGCTGGCTGATTTTTTTACCTACTTAGATAAAAAATTCGGTAAAGGCAACTACCTCTATTTCATTACTGCCGATCATGGCGTATCCGAGTCTCCAGGCTTTTATTTAGAAAATAAAATGCCCTCCGGCGCTATCCAGGATAAAGATTTTTCTAAAGCATTGTTAGATGGATTGAAAGAAAAATACGGGGTTGAAAAGCCTGTGCTTTCCTTTGCCAATTACCAGTTGTATATGAACTGGGAGGAGTTTGATAAAAAGGGGATCAGCCGCAGCGATGTAGGCCGTACCATAAAAGAAATTTTATTGAAAGCGCCTGGTATTGCCAATGTGCTGGAAAGTGAAGCGCTGGGCGCAGCCCCCATTCCCGACCATATAAAATCAATGCTCATTAAAGGGTATTATGTAAAACGCAGTGGTGATTTTATGGTAATACCACAACCCACATGGAAAGGTGGAAACATTAAAGGCGCCACACATGGCACATGGTATCCTTACGATGCACATATTCCACTGGTATGGATGGGATGGAAAATAAAACCCGGCTATACCAACAGGGTAACCGGCATGACAGACATCGCTCCAACAATTGCCGCCCTGCTGCGCATACAAATGCCCAGCGGCGCTATAGGACAGCCTATTACAGAAGTAACAGGAGGAAGATAAGGCTGTTTGTTTCAAAGCCCGGAGTATTGGATTCGAATTTCGGATTTGACGCTCCGGGTTTTGTATTAAATATCCAGTGGTCAGTAGTCAGCGGTGGTACAGGTTTCAAGTTACAGGTTGCATGGGAAAGTCCGTTTCGTTTTGGGTTTCAGTTTTGGATTTTGTCTATCGTGGTAAGCAACGTGCAATCTGAATCGTGAAATTACAAGCGGTAGTGAATGATTGCAGCGAAGATAGATGCCTGTCGGTAGGCAAGCTGTGGCAGCATGACAAGCTACAGTGATTGGCTAAACTGTAGTACAAAAGCTGAACCTCTATTCCATTGCCTGTCAATGCTGAACGAAGCATCTGTATCTGCCACGGCTGACAGGTTTTATTTTGAATTCTCTACTATGAAGTTGAATTTTGAATTTTGTTTGGTTCTTGATTTTTGGTTTTTGATGCTTTGCATTATTTCGGATTTCGGATTTTTTAATTCAGACTTTATTTGAATATCTTAAGCCTTATGTATTACAAACGCATACTATTATTGTTCACTGTACTATTGGTTACCATTGTTGCTGCGGCGCAATCTAACCTTGACAGTATTCTTAATGATTTTCATAACCGTGCCGACAGGATACTGGTAGCTGCGCACCGGGCGGAGCATCCCGACTTCCCTGAAAACTCTGTTGCCGCCATGAAAGAAGCCATACGGCTTGGGGTTGATATCATTGAAACGGACATCAGGGAAACGAAAGACGGGGTAATGATCATTATGCACGACAAAACCGTTGACCGTACTACTACCGGTAAAGGACCTGTTGCCGGTATGACCTATGCCGAGCTGCAGCAACTTTTTCTTTTGCATGATGGTAAACCTACCACAGAAAAAATTCCCACATTTAAAGAAGTGCTTGAACTGGTGAAAGGAAAAGTTATGCTCGATATTGATTATAAGGCCGAAGGTAAAAGGGCGGCCAGGTCTGCCGCCCGGCTGCTGAGAAAAACAGGAACGGAAAAGCAGGCTTTGTTTTTTTTATACGATTATAAAGATGCCCCCGCCCTGCGCCGCATGAATAAAAAAATACAGTTCATGACGCGGGCCTATAGCAAAGAAGACGTGGATGGTATATTTAACCAGGGCATAGCAGTGCCGGTGATACATGCAGATGATAAATTTTATTCCGACTCGTTAATGGGCGTTATCCGTGGCAAAGGCATACGGCTTTGGATGAATGCCCTGGGTAAGTATGATAAAATGGAAAGAACAGAAAAAGATAGTGGATTTGATGCTTTACTGCAAATGCGGCATACCAATATTATACAAACCGATTTGTATGCAGAACTGATGGATTACCTGAAGTTAAGAGGACTGCACAGGTGATGAGTGAAATTTGAAAATTTGAAAATGTGGTAATTTGAAAATGTGGCGGCCGGTACGCAACGAAGGAAGCGTCGGGCCGCAGGTGAACGGTGAGCTGTGGGTAGTAAGGGGCAAGTGGTAAGTGTCTTCGGATTTCAGATTTGTTGCTTCGGATTTGGACTTATTTGGTTCTTGGTTCTTTGTATTTCCCCTCAAATCCCAATCGTATTACCCGCATCCGAAAGTAAACACAGCGTGGAGGCTTGCGGTATGAAAATCGCGCCATACCCGGTTAATGCCTGAGCCTTGTTCTGTTGCAATCATTCCGCAGTAAGGGTAAAGGTCATCCACCGAACTACGTGCCAGCTTAACCATTGTTCTGCACGCTTCATTCAGGTTTTCAAGATCTAAAGTATCCCATCGCTTTTCCATGCTGCCATTTTCCCAGGTCTTTTCCAGGATACGGTAAAAAAGCTGCCGGGCGTCTTCCAGCTTGCTTTGGGTGCGTCCCAATATCTCCAGCATTTCACAGGCTTCCTTTATGGCATAGCCATGGCGTTTGATCCTTTCTTCGAAAATGGGTTTACACTCGTCCATAAAATGAAAAGCTATGCCGCAGTAGTTGGCGGCAATGGTTACTTCCGCAAAAAGCTGAAAAGGAAAACGAAAAACAAGATCCGGCAGGCAGGCATGCCCCGGCTCAATAATAAAGCACCTGTTCTTTGGTATATGCAGGGCTTTTACACTAAAGGAATGGCTTGCGGTAGCCCGCATACCGGTGGCATTCCAGGTATTGTGTATTTCTACTTCCTCCTTTCTGAAAATAAATGCTTTTACAAGGGGCGAGCCATCCTCCTGCAATATCAGTTCTCCGTCTTTTTCAATGACACAGTTAGCTGTAAACGCGGTGGCATGCGGAGCGCCCGTTGCGTATTTCCAGTAGCCATTCACGGTGTAGCCGTTTTCGGTAAGCGTGGCTTTTCCGGTAGCCGCGCCACTACCGGCAAGGCATACCTGCTTATCGGAAAAAAAAGCAGCAGCGGCGGATTTATCCATAAATCCAATAAACCAGTTTGCCCCGCTGCAAAGGGTAACCGTCCAACCAAAGCCTCCGTCTGCCCGGGCCAAACACTCCTGCAGGCGTACCCCTTCGGGTAGCGACATTTCAAGTCCGCCCATTAAACGGGGTACAAAAAGGTTAAACCAGTTTTGGTCATAAATGAGTTGCAGTTGCTCGGGATGCAGTTGCCCTGTTTGTTCTGCCGCTGCGGCATACTGCCTGATCAGGGTAATGGATTCCGCGGCTAAAAGCGGCGAAGGATTGTTATTCGTAATCATATAAAGCACGTCAAATGTAGGTACTGCCACCCGGTTCATGAAAAAATCTTACATTCAAAAATGTAAAAGCGCAGCGTATGAAAAAATATTTTTCTTTTGTAATGCTACTGACAGTAACCAGTGCACCTGTTTCGGGACAAAATTTTAAAGAACAGATTGCGGATAAAGCCGGCGCAATACTTCCGGAAATGATTCAATGGCGGCGGTATTTGCATGAATATCCTGAGTTGTCGAACAGGGAATTTAAAACAGCGGAATACATTACCGCGCATTTAAAAAAACTTGGAATAGAAGTACAAACCGGCGTTGCCAGAACCGGTGTGGTGGGTATTTTAAAAGGAGGAAAGCCTGGTCCTGTTATAGCTTTAAGGGCCGATATGGACGGGCTGCCGGTTAAGGAAAGAGTGGATATTTCTTTCGCTTCAAAAGCGGAAGGAGAATATCTTGGAGAAACGGTACCGGTTATGCATGCCTGTGGGCACGACAGTCATATGGCCATATTAATGGGCACGGCATCGGTATTAAGCTCCATGAAAAAAGATATTGCCGGCACCGTGAAATTTATTTTCCAGCCCGCGGAAGAAGGACCGCCCGGCGATGAGGAAGGCGGGGCGCCTTTAATGATCAAAGAGGGAGTAATGGATAACCCGAAGGTGGATGCTATTTTCGGATTACATATTAATTCGGCAACACCTGTTGGAGAAATAAAGTATAAGCCGGGCGCCGAAATGGCCGCAAGCGACTGGTTTACCATTAAAGTGAAAGGGAAACAATCGCATGGCTCCCAGCCGTGGAGCGGGGTAGACCCTATTGTAATTGCATCGCAGATCATCCAGGGCTTACAAACCATTGTAAGCCGCCAGCAAAACCTTACCAAAGCGCCGGTGGTAATTACCGTAGGTAAAATACACAGTGGTGTGAGGAGCAACATCATTCCCGAGGAGCTCATTATGGAGGGAACGATCAGAACGCTGGATGAGGATATGCATAAGGATGTGCATGAAAGAATACGCAACACCGTTAATCATATTGCCGCTGCCGGCGGCGCCACGGCGGAAGTAACCATTGATACCAAAACAAAAGTAACATACAACAACCCTGCTTTGGTGAAGCTGATGCTTCCTTCTTTAGAAGCCGCCGCGGGAAAAGAAAAGGTATATGAAACCGAATGGACAACAGGTGCGGAAGATTTTTCTTTTTTCGGCGATAAAGCGCCGGCCTTCTTTTTCTTCCTGGGAGGGATGCCTGCAGAACAGGATCCGAAAAAGGCCGCGCCTCACCATACGCCCGATTTTTATATAGACGACAGCAGGCTGGATACAGGTGTGAAAGCATTTTGTAATATAGTGATGGATTATGGAAGAGTGAAAGGGAAGTAGGGGAGGTATGAGGTTTCAGGTCTCAGATCTCAGCTGTTAGCCTCCAGACACTAAAATTTTATCATCCTCTAATCCTCTTTAATTTTCACTCGCCTATTCAGTCGATCGCCCCGGGGACGGTACGGACAGGGGCAGGCATTTTCAAATTTTCAAATCCTCACATTTTCAAATTAAATATGCCTCTCTCAAAAAAAGCAGCCCTGGGTTTTATATTCATTACGCTGCTGCTGGATGTTATTGGGTTTGGCATTATTATACCGGTAATGCCCGCCCTCATTGAAGAGCTGATCCAGGGCGATTTGAGTGCCGCATCGCGCTGGGGCGGCTGGCTCACTTTCGCTTTTGCCTTCATGCAGTTTTTATGCGCCCCCATTTTGGGCAACCTCAGTGATAAATACGGAAGACGGCCGGTATTGCTGTTCTCCCTTTTTGGCTTTGGAATAGATTATATCCTTATCGCTCTTGCACCTACTATCGGGTGGCTGTTTGTGGGAAGGATCATCGCCGGCATTACGGGCGCCAGCTTCACCACTGCGTCTGCCTATATCGCCGACATCAGTGCCCCGGCCGACAGGGCCAAAAATTTTGGAATGATTGGCGCTGCGTTCGGTCTGGGCTTTATCATCGGCCCGGTAATAGGCGGTCTCCTGGGTAGTTTGGGGTCGCGTGTTCCTTTTATTGCTGCTGCTGTTATATCGCTGCTGAACTGGCTGTATGGTTATTTTGTGCTGCCTGAATCGCTCAGTAAAGCCAACCGCCGGAGCTTTAGCTGGAAGCGGGCTAACCCGATGGGCTCACTGATGCATCTGCGAAAATATCCCGCGCTGCGCGGACTGATCATTTCATTAATGCTGATCTATATAGCAGCACATTCCGTGCAAAGCACCTGGGCTTTTTTTAATATGGAGAAATTTAAGTGGGATGAAAGAATGGTGGGTATTTCGCTTGGCGTGGTAGGATTGCTCGTAGGATTGGTGCAGGGAGGATTGATCCGTATTGTTAATCCGAAGCTGGGCAACGAAAAGAGTATTCACGTAGGACTGGCATTTTACACACTTGGCCTGGTGTTATTCGCTTTTGCGTCGCAGGGCTGGATGATGTTTGCCTTTTTAATTCCATACTGCCTTGGTGGCATTTGCGGGCCGGCTTTGCAGGCTGTTATTTCGAACCATGTGCCATCCAATGAGCAGGGCGAACTGCAGGGCGCTTTAACCAGTCTTATGAGCGCAACTACCATTATTGGTCCCCCGGTTATGACCAACCTCTTTGCTTATTTCACCAAACAGGACGCGCCGGTGTATTTTCCCGGGGCGCCTTTTCTTTTAGGCGCCGTATTAATGCTGGGAAGCACAATACTGGCTTACCGCATGTTCAGAACAGAAAAAGCAATGGCATAAACAGCTCCTGTGGCAAAATCAAAAATTATTGTTGAGTATATATTCATCAAAATAAACTCTTTAAAAATGCCCTACTTTTGGAAGCATATTAAAAGATGGTATTAAACAATATAGCATGAAACCCATAGTTCAGATTTCTTTAGACCTTACCAATATTGATGAAGCCCTTGAAACCGCTGCCCTTGCCATGCGTGCAGGGGTAGACTGGCTGGAAGCGGGCACGCCACTGATCCTTGCAGAAGGACTGCACGGCGTTCGAAAATTACGCGAAGCTTTCCCCGGCATTCCCATTGTAGCCGATTTAAAAACCATGGACGGCGGTTATCTTGAAGCGGAAATGATGGCCAAAGCCGGTGCCACCCATGTGGTGGTAATGGCAAGAGCGCATGAAGAAACCATTAAATGCGTGGTGCAGGCCGGGAGAGATTTTGGCGCCAAAGTAATGGGTGATAATCTGGGCTGTCCCGATATGGTGGCTGCCGCCAAATGGCTGGAAGATCTCGGCTGCGATTATGTTATTCATCATATTGGTTACGACGAAAGACGGGGCATAGCGGCGCAGGGTAAACGCATGCCCAGCCCGCTGGATCAGCTAAAGGAAGTGGTGCAGGCGGTAAGCATCCCGGTGCAGGCCGTAGGCGGACTGAGCCTGGAGCAGGCCATTCAGTGCCCCGCATACGGTGCACCGTTAGTAGTGCTGGGCGCCCCGCTTACCATTGATGCCGATGCGTTCAAAACCGCAGACGGCGACCTGGAAAGTTCTCTTCGCCTGATCTGCGAAAAGATACATGCGTATGGGGAAATTTGAGATTTAAGATTTGAGATGGGATCCGTAGCGGTTGGTGGCTTGTCGTTTAAGGATTGCCAAAAAGCTCACACCTCATACCTCACACCTGCAACCTATTAACAACATTACCGGGTTTGAAATATCAAATCTAAAATTATAAATATCAAATCATCATATGAAATCAGCAGCGGTAGTTAACTATGCCCCCGAAAAAGGATCGGTTGAGATCCGTGAAATAGATAAGCCGGAGATCGGCGAGGAAGATGTATTATTAGAAGTAGTAAACGTAGGCGTTTGCGGCAGCGACCTGCACCAGTGGACAGCGGACCACAGCTGGCATGTAAATTACCCCGTAGTGCTGGGGCATGAATTTGGCGGTCATATTATTGCATTAGGAAGTCGGGTAACGGGCTGGAAGGAAGGCGACCGCGTGGTAAGCGAAACCGCGGCGGTAATAGATCCCAACAGCGCTATGACCAGGAGCGGTTTATATAATTTGGATCCTTCACGCAAAGGCTTTGGCTATGGTGTAAATGGCGCCATGACGAAGTATGTACGTGTGCCTGCCCGTTGCCTGCACCGTGTGCCCGACCAGTTGGTGTTTGAGCAGGCCTGTTTAACGGAGCCCTGTTGCGTGGCATTTAACGCCGTGGTGGAAAACAGCAGGCTGAAGCCCGGCGACAGGGTAATTGTACTTGGACCCGGAACCATTGGTATCCTTTGTGCCGCAATGGCACGGCTTTGTGGCGCAGAAGTGGCCATTGTGGGTTTGGAAGCCGATAAGCACCGCCTGGATATTGCAAAGCAGTATGGCTGTGAAACCATTATAGGTGATGCCATGCCCTGGGCCACGCAAAGGGATGGCCTGGGTGCAGACTGTATTATAGATGCGGCAGGCGCAAGCATTACTTTAAAAATGGCCATGCAACTGGTGCGGCCTAAAGGACATATTGCAAAAGTAGGCTGGGGACCACAGCCGTTAGGCTTTTCCCTTGACCAACTTGTACAAAAAAATGTAACCCTGCAGGGCAGCTTCAGTCATAACTGGCCAATATGGGAAAGAGTGATCGCCCTGCTGGCAAGCGGACAATTGGATGTAAAGCCCATTATCGGCGGCGTATGGCCCGTAACCGAATGGCACGAGGCATTTGAAAAAATGCATAAAGGAGAGGTGGTGAAGAGCGTGTTGAAACCAGTGTAGCCAGTTTGTAGTTTATGGTTTATTATTTGTAGTTAACAGCAATACTAAACCATACGCTTTTCCTCCTGCCGGCTATTGGTTTGGAAGCCTGGAGTGTAAAGAACCATAAACTGTAAACAACAAACCATAAACTATCCTTCCCGTTAGCTATTAGCTTTGAAGCCTGGGGTATAAAGAACCATAAACCACTAACCATAAACTATAAACTATTCTTCCAATGCGTTTACAAAACAAAGTAATCATCATCACCGGAAGTTGCACGGGTATTGGAAAAGCCATTGCGCAACGCTGCGTGGCGGAAGGCGCCCGTGTGGTAATTCACGGGTTGGAAAAAGAATGGGGCGAAGCGGTTGTGGCAGAGTTGGGAAAAGATAAAGCGGTGCTGCTTATAGAAGACATCAGCAATGAAGGTGCGCCGCAGCGGCTGGTGGATATGGCTGTTAATACGTATGGACAATTAGATGCCGTGGTCAATAACGCGGCTATTGTGGCTTCTTCCAATATACATACCACCGATCTTGATTTTTTGAGAAAAATATTAGAGGTCAATACCATTGCTCCTTTTGCATTAATAAAAGCCGCATTGCCGCATCTTCGCAAACAAAGCGGCTGTGTGCTCAATATCGGATCGGTAAACGCCTTTAGCGGTGAGCCCAATTTGATGGCATACAGTATATCAAAAGGTGGTTTAATGACACTCACCCAAAACCTGGGCGATACGCTTTTCAGGGAAGACGGCGTAAGGGTGAACCAGATCAATCCCGGGTGGGTGCTTACCGAAAATGAGGCTATCCGTAAGCGTGAGCACGGGCTGGCAGACGACTGGTATAAAGACCTGCCCAACGTATATGCACCGGCGGGGCGCATTATTTGGCCGGCGGAAATAGCCGCTGCCGCTGTATACTGGTTAGCCGATGAGTGCGGCCCCATAAGCGGGCAGATCATGACGCTGGAACAATATCCTTTTATTGGCCGCAATCCGCCCAAAGACACTTCTACCATACCGGTGAATACTAAATCCGGGTGAAATACAAAATACCAGGAAGCAAATGCCAAGAACCAAACTTGCCTGCCGGCAGGCAGGCCTGTACGCTGTAGCGGATAAGTTTCAAAATCCGAAGAGCTGAAATGCTACATTCATTATTTGGATAAAAGCGAAGCAGTTTTATGATAAGCGGAGAAATCAATATTAAGCGATGCGGCAATTTTTCTAACTGCCACGGCAATATGATTTTCTACGGTACGGGGAGAAATATTCAGCACTTCGGCAACTTCTTTATAGGTAAGTCCATCTTCCTTAACAAGCTTATATACGATCCGGCACCGGGGTGGTAACTCATGAATAGCCTTGTTTGCTAATTGCAAAAGCTCAGAAGCAACCATTAAGTCTTCAGGATTAGGCACCAGTTCGCTGCATATTACGTCGAGCTGGTTCAGATCCATAACGCAGGCATCACCCTGCCGGTTAATATAATTCAGGCATTGATTTTTGACGGAAACGTAGAGGTATACGCGGAGGTTGGAAATATTGTTGATGGTGGAGCGCTTATTCCAGATCTTAACGAAAACGTCTTCTACTATCTCTTCAGCTACTTCTTTTACTTTCACTATAGAAGCTGCAAACTGGAAAAGCCCGGTATAATAATGGCGGAACAACTGCCTGAAAGCTTGTTGATCATTAAAAAAAGCAACCTGTTCCTGTAGTGCAAATATCTCTTTTCCGGTCATTACAGATAGTTTAGGACTTATTGGACTGATGAAGTTATTGCTATTTTTTCTAAAAAACATAACATCGTTTTCCTTATCGCACATTCAACTCCTGTTTTCCCTTATAGCAATCGTTTGCGCATTTATTTAAAGCTGAACGTAAACCATTCATAAAGGAGAAAAGATTTTGATTATTGAAAGAAAGCGTAATGCCGTTACCTTCCAATCACCGGAAACTGGGATATCCTTAACCTTGTAGCCCCATAAGGTATTAAAATAATTTCTTCTTCCTTCGCGGTCTCCAGCCCGTAAGTATTGCTATAAGGAATAGGACCGGCCATCTCGTTGTACAGTTGCCACGATGGTATGCGCCTTGCTTTGGTTGCAATATAAACAGGAACACTATCCGCGTTCCAGGGAAAGCCGGAAACGTCTTTCTTTTTTTCAAACGTATAATGTTCATCCAGCTTATTGCGGGCTATATCGCTTAGCCCGTAATTCCACGGGGTTGTTGGCCGCACTTCATGATAACGGCTTCCATAGGCAACCGGGTCCTTATCATTTTTGATCTCCCTGGCTTCTTCGCCTATTTTTAATGCGTATACAATTGGCCCGCGTTCTATGGAAACCGAATTTTCATGCCAGGTGTTTTTGAAAATATGCATCGGTAATATTAGTTCAACAATGTCGCCCGACTTCCATTCACGGTTAATTTTAATAACCTGGTTGCCACCGGGCTCCTCCCATGTTGTACCGTTAATTTTTATGCTGCCTTTTTTGCACCATGCCGGTATGCGCAAATGAAAAGGAAAGGAGGCAGATTTGCTTTTGTTATCAATATGCAGTGTAAAGGTAACAGACTCCCCGAACGGGTAATTCGTTTCCTCATTAACAGATACGGCTGTTCCGCCCGAAACAGAGGCTTTTACAGCGCTTGGTGAATACACGAGGGCGGCAAGTCCGCCGTCGGGCGTTGCATACCACAGGTTTTGGGTGAACTTTGGCCAACCCTGGTGCATATTCGATGTACAGCAGGGATATCCGGTAAGCAATCCATAGCACAAATCTGTTCCGCCATGATTCACATCAAAATTTCGGATGTGTCTTGTTATCATAACCTGGTTAGCCTGCTGAAAATACTGCCTGCTCATAAAATCATCCGATATCTGGGCAGGTAAAGCATTAAAGGCTATTTTCTCTAAGTGATCCGCGTAGTGTGCTTCCCCGGTAATACCGAGTATTTTTTCGAGGCTGAACATCATTTCAACGGCAGTACATAGTTCTGATCCCTGCGTGGGATTGTTACCGTGCAAAGCTTCGTCGCCCCCATAAAGGCCGTGCGCCATCCCGTTATATTTCCGTATATCTGCAAAACCTTTTTCTGTTGCATCTGCATATTTTTGTTCGGGATGATGCTGATAATAAATCAGCGGCGCTTTTATTCCCTGCGCCAGGTTTACACAATGAATGCTCCCGGGATCAGACAGCATATCTGTATGCAGGAATGCGTTCGTATAATCAAAGGTTTGCGTATGCAGCAGGTCGCCTAATTCAAGCAGGAAGCTATCGCCTGTTATATTATAAAGCCAGTAAACGATCATCAGGTTGTCTCCTCCCCGGTAACGCGCCCAAAAGGTCCAGTGATCCAGTGGCTTTTGAGGGAGTTCCTTTAACTGATACCTGAAATAATTGGTCATGAGCTGAACAACGCGTTGATCGCCGGTTGCGCTGTAATACTGTTTCAGCACTTTCAGCATCACCATTTTTGGCCACCAGTCGCGGCTATTATCTCTTTGCAGTCCCGGTTCATGACTGTAATCTTTGGAAGGTCCGAAATAGCCATCGGGCTGCTGACTGTTTATAGCCCATTCAATCCAGGGTTTTGTTTTTGCTATCAGCGCTTTATCTTCTAAAATATAGGCAAGGGGTAAAAGACCATCTATCCAGTATGGTCCGCGTTCCCACTGATCTCCATCGCCACCCAGCCAGCCATTCCTGTGGTTCATTACTAAGGGATAAAGGGAATCGAGCTGACCTGTTGCCCCGTTTTTTTGCCTGATCAGCATTTCCTTTAACCATCCCTCCGGCTTTATTGCTCCTAAGGGAAGTTCTATATAAGGGTTTTGCCGGAGTGGCGCACGGTTATGAATATAGTTTTTTTTGTTTCCCTGCCCGGCAGCATGAAGCACGAAACTTATAAAAAGGAATGGCAGGAAGATTTTTTTCATACGGCAATTGTTTTGAATAGAGGCTGTCAGCGATCAGCTATGAGCAATACAAAGAAAGGAATACAAAGAACCAAGAAACCAAATAACAAGAACCAAATAAATTATAAAAGCCCGAAGCCTTAAATCCGAAATTCGATGAAAATACAAAGTGCCAAAACACAAATAACAAGAACAAATAGATACAGATGGTTCGTGCCTGCCAATGACAAGCAAAATCCGAAGCGAAATGCAACGGTAAACTACAAACGAGAAACAACAAATCAAAAAATCCGCTTCCGCCACTGTGAGATTACTTCGACCTTTTAAAATATTATGCAATATTCAAATCAGTTTAAGGTCTAGCTATAACGTTTAAGAACCAAAATCCGAAGAAGTCGCAAGCAGCAGCAATACCTTATACCTTATACCTTATACCTCACACCTTCCCCCTCAATAATCTCCCAAAGTTTCCGGTAGCTGTGCCAGCGCTTTTTGCAATTGCTCATCGTTGGGGGCAATACCGTGCCACTCATGGGTGCCTTCCATAAAATCAACCCCTTTTCCCATAATCGTGTGCATCATTATGGCAATGGGTTTACCTTTCCCCACCAGTGTTTTTGCTTTATTTAAAACAGTAATCAGGTCATCCATATCATTACCATTAGTCTGGAGGGTTGTCCATCCAAAAACTTCAAATTTTTTACTGATATCACCGAGATCCATTACTTTTTTTGTTGGGCCGTCAATTTGCTGACCATTCCAGTCTATGGTAGCAATGAGATTATCTACTTTATTATGGGCGGCAAACATAATAGCTTCCCAGTTCTGTCCCTCGTCTAATTCACCATCTCCATGCAGGGAAAATACCAGCTTATCGTCTTTGTTCAGCTTTTTAGCCAGTGCCGCTCCTATGGCCACACTCATACCCTGACCTAATGATCCGGAGGCTACTCTTATGCCAGGCAAATGTTCGTGCGTGGCGGGATGTCCCTGAAGCCTTGAATTTATTTTGCGGAAAGTAGACAGTTCCTCAAGCGGAAAATAGCCCGACCTGGCAAGCGTGGCGTAAAACACAGGTGAGATGTGGCCGTTGGAAAGAAAAAACAGGTCTTCACCCTTGCCATCCATATTAAAAGAAGGGTCGTGTTTCATTATATCAAAATAAAGTGCGGTAAAAAAGTCGGCACATCCTAAGGATCCTCCCGGGTGACCGCTCTGGCAGGCATGTACCATTCTTACAATGTCTCTTCTGATCTGGATGGCGATGTCTTTTAATTCTGGCATAATTTTTCGCTTTTAAAATGGTGCCAAAGCTAAATAAACTGTTGGATATAAGTGGATATGATTAAATTTTTTGAGAAATATTGTTTTATTTCCCAATACTAACAGATTACACCAACCGTTCTATACAGGCAGTACGTATCATTAGTAGAATCATCTGCTCACCATTCTTTGCATTGTATTTATGCAAATAAATTAATTATCATATTTTCGCACCTTTAAAGCGAACCGGATGGAAATCATTTTGCTGGCAACTATATTAGCTTTCGTTATTACATTTACTGCAATTCCTGTAATTATTAATGTATCTGAAATAAAAAAGCTCTACGATCTGCCAAATGCAAGAAAAATACATGCCACGCCGGTTCCCTCACTTGGCGGACTGGGCATCTTTGCAGGTTTCATCATTTCCTGCCTCATGACCATTTCTTTCAGTTCGGCTCCCGGTTTTCAATATTATTTTGCCGCGGCACTGGTTATTTTTTTCTTGGGTCTTAAGGACGATATATTGATCCTCACCCCCATGAAAAAGATCATCGGGCAAATTATAGCCGCTTTTATTATCATATATAAAGGAGGCATTGTTATTAAAAGCATGCATGGCTTTCTTGGCGTAACTGAGCTGCCCGAGATCATTGGCTTAACCTTAACCTATCTTACGGTAATTGTAATTATTAACTCCTTTAACCTTATTGACGGTGTTGACGGGCTTGCCGCAGGACTGGGCATCTTTACCACATTAACTTTTGGCGTATACTTTTATATTGCCGCTCATGCAGAATTTGCAGCGCTTGCTTTTGCCATGTGCGGCAGCCTGCTGGCATTTTTAATTTTCAACCGTTCCCCCGCCCGTATTTTTATGGGCGATACCGGCTCCCTGTTAATAGGATTGATTAATGCTATCCTGGTAGTGCAGTTTATTAATATCGCAGATTCACCCGGCGCCATCATGCCTTTACAGGCATCCCCTGCCATTGCCATTTCCATACTGATCATTCCCTTATTTGATACCTTAAGGGTTTTTTCTATACGTATTTTTAACCGGCGTTCGCCTTTTAGTCCCGACCGCAATCATATTCACCACATTTTGTTAGACAGGGGTATGAGCCATAAAGCCGTTAGCTTTGCCTTAATTGTGGTCAATATTTTTTTTGTAGCCATAGCGTATTGCCTCAGCTTTCTCAGCATTAATATACTTATCCCTGTTTTAGTAGCACTGGCATTCGGAGGCTTTGCACTGGTTTATTTGCGTAAGCCCCGGCTTATGGTTGTTGCCGGCAGAGATACGGAAGACATTCTGCAGCTTACCAAACCTTCCCGGATCCTGCCTTTAACTCCTGCCAAAAAAGCCGCCGAGCGCAACTAATTTGCATATTCTTTTTATTCTTTCCATTTGTTAGCTTTGCAACGCATTCAATTTTTATAAATTATGTCAGAAGAAGTATCATTTGTATTGGACGTGGGTGAAGACAGCATGAAAAAAGCCATCAGTCATCTGGAGACAGAACTGGTAAAAATAAGGGCTGGAAGGGCTACCCCCCAGATGCTCGACGGGCTGGTGGTTGATTATTACGGATCGCCAACACCCATAAGCCAGGTAGGCAATATTTCTGTAGCCGATGCAAGAACCATAACCATTCAGCCATGGGAAAAAAATATGCTGCAGCCCATTGAGCGTTCCATTATCGCCGCCAATATAGGTGTAACGCCTCAAAACGATGGTATGATCATACGGCTCTTTCTTCCGCCACTAACAGAAGAAAGAAGAAAAGAACTGGTTAAAAAAGTACATGCAGAAGGAGAACAATCGAAAGTAGCTGTGCGCAGCATACGCCGCGATGCGATAGAAGATATAAAAAAGCTGCAGAAAAACGGGTTAAGCGAAGACGCCGGCAAAGATGCGGAAAAAGAAATTCAGCAATTAACCGATAAATATATTGCACTGATAGATACTTATCTTGCTTCCAAAGAGAAGGAGATGATGGCGGTGTGAGATGATAAGGGGTAAGTAGGAAGTGATAAGTAGGAAGTGGTGAGTTTGTCGTTTCACCTCTATCGTTTCACGTTTATTGGGGTGAGAGGTGAATGGTTGTGCGTGGATGCAATACGGATATGGAGCAATTTTAATCAAAAAACCATCATGGCTGCCATAAAATTAAAGAACATCAGTACCCGTGCACCAAAGGAATACGATAAGGAAGATACCAAAATAAAGACGGCAAAAATACTGCGGGAGTTAGATGATCTGCAGAACCTGTTGTTTGCTGAAGGGAAACATGCCGTACTGATAGTGATACAGGGCATGGATGCCAGTGGAAAAGATGGTACAATCCGCAACGTTTTTGGCCAACTCAATCCACAGGGCGTAACGGTTAAGTCTTTTAAAGTACCCACTGCCGAAGAATTATCACACGATTTTTTATGGAGAGTTCACGCGGCTGCACCCGCAAAAGGAACCATACAAATATTCAACAGATCTCACTATGAAGATATACTGGTAACCAGGGTGCATAAATGGTGCGACGATGAAACCGCTAAAAAAAGGATGAAGGCCATTAATGATTTCGAGTCCCTGCTTACCCAACACAACAATACCCGCATCCTGAAATTTTACCTGCATGTTTCTCCCCAAGAGCAACAGGAAAGATTAAACGAAAGAATACATGATCCCGCGAAAATGTGGAAGTACAATGAGAAAGACTTTGAAGAAGCCAGGCACTGGAACACGTATATGAAAATGTACGAAGATTGTTTCGCGCACTGTAATGCCGTACCCTGGCATATTGTTCCGGCAGATCAAAACTGGTACAAGGAATATGTGATTGCTGCTGCGCTGCACAGCACATTAAAGCAGCTTAAAATGCAATATCCCGGCTTAAAAAAATAGCATCATCATACACCCGTGTATTATTTGTGTATAAATGGTGGTGTGCTCAGGCTGTTATTACTATCTGTTAAATATATATAGTATTAATTTGAGCAGGAATTATTTTTGTAATCTTAAAAATCAACACTATGGGCTTACTTAAAGACTTTAAAGATTTCGCGTTAAAAGGAAATGTGGTAGACCTGGCCGTTGCCGTAATCATTGGCGGCGCATTCGGCACAATTGTTTCATCACTGGTGGATGATGTTATTACCCCCTTGTTGCTCACACCTGCATTAAAGGCCGCCCATGCAGAAAACCTGGATCAGTTGATGTGGGGAGCCGTAAAGTATGGCAAATTTTTATCGGCAATTATTAAGTTCCTTATTATCGCGTTCATCCTGTTCCTGATCATTAAAGCCATGAAAAGCCTTCAGAAAGCAGAAGCCCCTGCTCCTCCTCCCGGACCTTCCTCTACCGATCAGTTATTAATGGAGATACGCGATGCATTAAAAAAATAATTTGCTGTAACAACTCTAGTACATTATTTGCACAGGTACCTGGTACTTTTTTGTAAGTGCCAGGTATTATTATTTTACCGGGACAAGCCTTTTTTTATAATTTCGCGACAAATTTTTAGAACCATGAAAAAAATCTTATTGAGTGCTTTCCTTATTTCTTTTGCTTTCTCTGCCACGCTTTATGCCCAGGATCCTACCGTATCAGAAATGCGGGATGCTGCCGGAAGAACCGTAGCCAAAGATCCGAATGATACGGTTCCCCAGATTTGGAAGAAAGGTGGATTATTCAGCATTAATGTTAACCAGGGGGCTCTAAGCAACTGGGCCGCCGGTGGCGACAAATCATCGCTATCTATTGCTTCATTGCTTAATTTATATGCTTTTTATAAAAAAGACAGGCAAATCTGGGATAACACCTTAGACATTGCCTATGGCTTTGTAAATACAACCAGCCTCGGCAGCAGGAAAGCAGACGATCGCTTTGATTTTCTTTCCAGGTACGGCTACCAGCTCGGCAAAGGAAGCTGGTATGCCAGCGCATTATTTAATTTCAGAACCCAGCTAACCGGGGGATACGCCTATCCCGATGGTGATCCCAAGGTGCTTACTTCTAACTTTCTTTCTCCTGCTTATATATTGGTTTCTCCTGGTATAACATATCAGCCTAACAATAATTTTTCAGTATCGCTCTCCCCTGCCACAGGAAGATGGACGATTGTAAATGACGATATATTATCTGCCGCAGGAGCATTTGGAGTTGACCCTGGCAAAAAAATAAAAACAGAATTCGGTGCCTTTGGCTCCATAAATTATAAAGCGAACATTAGTGAAAGCGCTTCTTATGTAGGGCGGCTTGATTTGTTCTCTAACTATTTGCATAATCCGCAAAATATTGACCTTTATATGACCAATATGCTGCTGGTAAAAGTAACCAAACTGATTACCGTAAGCCTTTCCGTAGATATGATTTACGACGATGATGTAAAAACCGTTGATGCAAACAGTAACCCTGCCGGTCCAAAAATTCAGCTCAAAGAACTGATGGGCATAGGTTTAGCTTATCGTTTTAAAAACTGATAATCGTTGCTTACATTTGCTGCGTCCCGTTTCGGTTACACTATGTAAAACCGGCAGGACGTAGTATTTAAATATTGTATAGGTGAATACAGAATCATACCAGATTAAGCTCCCGCAATTTGAAGGTCCGTTTGACCTTTTGCTATTCTTTATTGAAAGGGATGAGCTTGATATTTACGACATACAGATCACTAAGATCATCAATGATTTTGTAACCTATATGCACAGTATGGAAGATCTAAGTATAGAGCTCAGCAGCGAGTTCATACTTTTTGTTTCCACGCTCATGCGCATAAAAGCAAAAATGCTGCTTCCCCGCAAGGAAATAGATGAACAGGGTAATGAAGTTGATCCGCGGCAGGAACTGATTGATAAGCTGCTTGAATACAAACGGTTTAAAGAAGCTTCCGCTAAAATGGCGGAAATGGAAGCCATCCGCATGCTGATGGTGAAAAGGGGTAATATACAGAAGGAAATGACGCAGGTGGGCGAAGACGCAGGCGAAGGCACCGAAATACAAACCATTACCATGTTTAAGCTAATGAAGGCTTTTGAACGGGTAATGCAGCGGCTGCACGATCGTAACAACAAGCCCCAGCATGTGGTATACAACTACCATTATACCATGGAAGACAGCAGGGAGTATATGATAGACATGGTGCACACCGGAAAAACGGTAACCTTTGATAAAATATTTGAAATTTGCGATAACCGCATACACGCCATATTCCTTTTCCTTTCCATGCTGGAACTGATACAGCAAAAATACATGAGCATCATTACCGGTGAAGGCAGGAATAATTTCATTGTAGAATGGAATGAGAACAGGGAAGAGCTGTTATCTATTGAAGAAGCAGGGGAATAAGGTGTGAGGTATAGGGTACAAGGGTATAGGGTACAAGGGTTTCCGCTTTCAGCGATCAATTCATCCTATAGTAATTACTTACGCTGATATCTGATCGCTCAATGCTGACGGCTAATCATTACCTTTGCAACAACCCAGCGGCTACCATATTACATGAAACAAAAAGCCATCCTTTTCCTTGTTTTTCTGTTGCCTCTTTTCTGTGCTGCCCAGGAAAGTCCTTTGCAATGGGAGGTAAACAGTACAAAAAACGATGGCAGTTCCTACACGATTACCATAAAAGCCACGCTCAACCAGCAATGGCATATATACGCTGATTCCATTGCAGCTATAGAACTGGAAGGTTTACATATAACCTGGGATAACGACAACATACAAAAAAACGGGAAGCTTACTGCAGGATCCGAAGCCACCATAATAAAAGATCCTGTTTTTGACAACCGGGAACTTGGCGTATATACCGGCGATTTCACTCTCACGCAAAAAATAAATATTGCAGGAACGGTGCCGGCCTCACTTAAAATAAAACTGCAGGGATTTGCTTCCAACAATGAAGAATTTGTTCCGGTTGATGAAACCAAAACCGTGTATTTTGAAGGCGGTATAGCCACTGCCGCCGCCAGCCAGATCAGGCTGCAGGAAGTTGATTTAAAAAACCCGGTATCGCCCTGCGGAGATGAAACCCAGCCGGGGCAGGGTTTGCTCACTGTTTTTTTCCTGGGTTTTGTGGGTGGCCTCATTGCCCTGCTTACTCCCTGTGTATTTCCAATGATACCCGTTACCGTTTCTTTTTTCACCAACAGGGCATCTCATAAAAAACAGGCCATACGCAACGGGATCATGTATGGGTTTTTTATTTTTCTTATCTATGTTTTAGCCAGCATCCCTTTTCATATTATCGGCAATGTGCAACCCGAAATATTTAATAATATTTCCACCAATGCATGGCTCAATGTTTTTTTCTTTGCTGTTTTTATATTCTTCGCCATTTCATTTTTCGGCTATTTCGAAATAACCCTCCCTGCGGGTATTGCCGGCAAGGCCGATGCTAAAAGCAATATAGGCAGCATCAGCGGCATATTTTTCATGGCGCTTACGCTGGTGATCGTATCCTTTTCCTGCACCGGCGTAATTTTAGGAACCCTGCTGGTGGGTACCGCCTCTGAAGGCGCATGGTCGCTTACCAGCGGTATGGCAGGATTTGGAACAGCGCTGGCATTGCCTTTCGCTCTTTTTGCCATGTTTCCCAACTGGTTAAAATCGCTGCCTAAAAGCGGCGGATGGCTCGATACCGTAAAAAAGATCCTGGCATTCCTGGAACTGGCGCTTGCTTTCAAGTTTCTTTCCAATGCCGACCTGGTAGAGCATTGGGGCTTACTGAAAAGAGAAGTATTTATCGGCATCTGGCTGTTAATTACGATAGGACTCGGTTGTTATCTTTTTGGATGGCTAAAGCTGCCCCACGATTATAAAGGCCAAAAAATACCGCTAGCACGAAAAGTGCTGGGCATATTATCTTTTATTTTTGCCGTATATCTTATACCCGGACTTACCCCAACGCCCTATGCCAATCTCAAATTATTAAGTGGCTTTCCACCTCCTTTAAGCTATAGTATTTATGGCGAATCCAACGTGCAGGGCAAAGGCGTTGAACCGCACGTGATCAATGATTTTGAAAAAGCAATACAGCTATCCGCGCAGCAAAACAAACCGATTCTTATTGATTTTACCGGATGGGCCTGTGTAAACTGCCGCAAAATGGAAGAACAGGTTTGGACAAAGCCCGAAATTTCATCGCTGCTCAACGAAAAATTCATACTCGTTTCATTGTATGTTGACGATCGTAAAAAGCTCTCCCCATCGGAGCGGTTCACCTATACTTTTGCTGATGGAAAAGGTAAGGATATTGAAACCATAGGCGATAAGTGGTCTACTTTTCAAACGGAGAACTTCGGAAAATCTACACAGCCGCTGTATGTTATTTTAAACCACGAAGGTAAATTACTGACCCATCCTGTTGGCTATACGCCCGATGCTAAAAAGTACGAAGATTGGTTAAACTGCGGGTTAGAAGCCTACGCTTCAAATCAATAAAATCGCTTACATTTAGGCTACCTAAAATTATCATGTTATGCCCATACGGATGACAGACGATCCGCAGGATCAGCAGGAACAATTTAATGATGGAGGGGGTGGCAGACAAAGTGGAGGGGGCGGTTTACGCGGAGGCGGTGGCGGATTGCTGGCGCTTTTGCCTTTTTTACTGCGGATTTTCGGAGTGAAAGGAATGCTGGTGATAGCAGCCATAGGAATTGGAGGTTATTTTTTACTTGGGCGCAGTGGCTGCGGAAATATGCTGGATCAGGCCGGGCTACTGGCTACCGGCGGTATACTGGACCCCCAACAGTTTCAGAAAGCCAGTATATATGAAGCACTGGAAGACGACAATACAAAAAACCCTTTACCCGAAGCTGCTAACCTTCAGCGCTATGCGCCGCAGGCGGGCAACCAGGGAGAACAGGGCAGTTGCGTGGCCTGGAGCAGCGCTTATGCAGCCAGAAGCATACTGGAAGCATCGCGTACCGGGCAAAATGCCGGGCAGGTAGCATTCAGTCCCGCTTTTTTATATAACCAGATCGGGCTCGATGGCTGCCAGGGCTCTTATATCATAAGGGCAATGGAATATATGACCAAACAGGGCTCATTACCTTATGAACAATTTCCATATTCCGACCAGGATTGCAGCAGGCAGCCTTCCGGCAGCTTAATTCAGCAGGCTGCCCAATTTAAAATGCGCGGCTTTAACCGGCTAACCAAAGGCGATAACACGGAAGAGCTGGATATGCGTGCCGTTAAGGAAAACCTGGCCCAGGGCGCACCGGTTGTTATAGGGATGATGGTGGGGGAAAGCTATATGCAAAATATGCTGGGTAAAGACGTTTGGATCCCCGGGCCCGGCGATGCGGGCATGATGGGCTTTGGCGGACATGCCCAATGCGTGGTAGGCTACGATGATACAAAATATGGAGGATCGTTCCTTATCATGAATAGCTGGGGTCCGGAATGGGGAAACAACGGGTTTGCCTGGGTGCGCTATCCCGATTTTAGAAGATATGTAAGGGAAGCCTACGGGCTGGAACCAATGGTTAAAACAGGAACTGCGGCCAACACGCCTTTTGGCTGTGAAATTGGACTGGTGGAGGTACAGTACGATGGTAAAAAAACAAGCCCTAAAGGATATATCCCTTTACGCATAAGCACAGGTAACCGCTTTGAAACGATAACGCCTGTTAGAACAGGCACCAGGTTCAAAATGGAAGTGAAGAACAGTACGGAATGTTATATTTATGTATTTGGCAAAGAAACTGACGGCACCAGCTATACGCTGTTCCCTTACCCGGACGCTGCAGACCCTTCTAAAACAAAATATGCCCCTTTTTGCGGCATTACAGGCTACCGGCTGTTTCCAAAAGACAAAAGTATGATGCCCGACAGCATCGGTACCAAAGACATGATAGTGGTGGTGGTAAGCAAGCAGCCGCTTGACTGGTATAAGCTTAATCAAACCATCAGCCAGCAACCACAGTCCGATTTTGCCACACGCGTAAATAATACCTTACGTACGCAAGCTTCATCCAATATCCGTTACGAGAGCACCGCAACAGGCACCATTGAATTCCAGGGTGCAGCGGCAGCTAACCAGGTAGCAGCGTGCGTGGTAGAGATCAGTAAACAGTAACCAATAATGTACGCTTCAGCAACATTTCCCTCAAATAAATCTGCACCGTATGAATCCATTTATAAAACTGGCCCGTAATCCCGTAAAGTTCCGGTTGTTCCTGCTTTTCAGACTGCCCAGCGCTTATTTTGCGGGCGTAAGAATAAAGTCCATTTCCGAAGAAAAGTGCGTAGTAACAGTACCGTATAAGTGGTTTTCGAAAAACCCTTTCCGCTCCACTTATTTTGCCTGCCTGGCAATGGCCGCGGAAATGAGCACCGGTGCTTTAGCGTTGGCCAATATCTATAAACGCAGCCCCTCTGTATCTATGCTGGTAACAGAAATGAGCGGGGAATACTATAAAAAAGCCACCGGAATTACTTCCTTTATATGCCGCGACGGCATAGCCCTGCGGGATGCAGTAGAGGAGGCCATTGCTGCAAATGGCGATAATATTATTACCGTACAAACTGCAGGTACCAATGAAGCCGGTGAGATAGTGGCTGTATTTAATTTTACCTGGTCTTTTAAAGTGAGGCGCAAATAAGTGATTATGAAAAAAAGAAATGGCCGGGGATTGATTTTTAAATGCTTATTCTTTTAAAATATAAAGACCGGACTCAAATGCCCGGTCTTTATAAAACCCCTAAATTAACTTCCTGAATATAACATTCCTGTATCAAATAAATATGCCAGCATTTATCTAAGCTGATTTTAAAGCTTAACTTTACTGCTGCTACTGGTTTTACAGGGAGATATTCCACAGGCTGGGGAATTAATTGCTCATTAAGAAATATAAGAACCGCTTCCAGTATGTGTTTGTGCGGTTAATGCAGGGTATTTATTTCTGGCAGGGAAATGTATTACTATACCAGTAATAAAATAAATGATTATTATCACTATTAAAATCAACTATTATGAAAGCAGATTCTAAAGTTTTGCTGGGCTTATTAGCAGGAGCAGCCATTGGCGCCATAGCGGGTATTCTTTTCGCCCCCGACAAAGGTTCCGAAACCAGGAAAAAAATAACGAAGAATACATCCGATATGGGCGACCAGTTAAAACATACCTTCAATGATTTTATTGATACGGTAAAAGACAAATACCGCAGTGCAAAAAATGAAGTGGAAGATGTAGCTGAAAAAGGTAAGGTGAGTACATTCAGCAACCAGGCAAAAAATTCAGTGGTTTAAAGGCCGAAACAAATGAAGTGCTAATAACCATTCCGGCGGCATAAAAAAATTCCTATAATGAAAGAAACGATTTCTGAAAATATAACAATGTTAGTGGATGACGCAGGTCGTTATATAGAAGCGAAAACGGAATTGTGGAAGCTAAAAGCAGTTGATAAAACTACAGAAATAGCCACAGCGCTGATATCGAAGCTTCTTTTTATCCTTATTGGTTTTATTGCAGTTATTGCGTTAAATACCGGCATGGCATTGTTAATCGGAAAATGGCTCGGGGAGGCGTATTATGGATTTTTTATTGTCGCCGGTTTTTATTTATTACTGGGTATTGTGCTGTATGCGGCAAGAGACAGCCTGATCAAAAAACCATTTTATAAAACCGTTATCAATAAAATATTGAAATGAACAATACTTTGCAACCGGAAGATGTAAAAGCCAGGATTGCATTGCTGGAAGCGCAAACACGTGTTATGGAAGATGGACTAAGGGAAAGGATAAGGGCAACTTATAACAGTCTTACCCCTGTCAACCTGCTCAAAAGCGCTTTCAATGAAGTAACTGCCGATTCCGGGTTAAAAAGCAGCATCCTTAATATAGCGCTTAAATTGGGGCTTGGGTATATGGGTGGCCGCCTGTTCTGGAATCCTACCGGAAGCATCGCTAAAAAAGCGGTAGGAGCGGCATTGCAATTAGGAACCAGCAGGGAAGTAAGTAAAAAATTATCTATCTGGAAAAAGTTTATCGCCAATCTTTTCACTAAAGATAAAAAAGCGGCATAAAATCCCTCTCTCCCATCCTTTTCGATCACTCTTTGAATGGGTTGTTCTGCTTATAGTGAATAATTCTCTATCTTTCATAACTGAACAACCCGCATGTATGAAAGACTTATTGCTTGTTCTTCCTTTTATATTGCTCTGCAGAAGCGCAGATGCACAAGCCTGTGCATCGTTTTATCTGTTGCAGGATAATAAAACAATAGAACTGGCGGTATATAACAATAAAGGAAATCCAAACGGAACCATCCTGTACAATACTTCCGGTCAGTCTGTTAAAGGCAGCACCACTACGGCAACCCTGCATACCACTTTGCTGAATAAAGCAGGAAAACCGGTGAATAAAGGCGTAAGTAATGTAAAATGCAGCAGCGGCACACTCATGATGGACATGAACCTTTTTCTCCCGCAGCAACAAACCGAACAATTTAACACGGCGCAGGCCAAAGTAAAAAATGCATTCATAGAATATCCCGCTGCCATGCAAACCGGCGACAAATTAAGAGACGGTACGTTTGATATGGAAATTGACAATAACGGGGTAAAGCAGGTTTTAAAAATGCAGATTTTAGACAGGACAGTAACCGGCGCAGAAAAAATAAGTACAAAAGCCGGCGCCTGGGATTGTGTAACCATAACCTACCGGGTAAAATTAAATATCCAAACAGGGCCTATCAGCATCCCATTAAACTTTGAGGCAACAGAATGGTTTGCTCCCGGGTTTGGCATTGTTAAAACCGGAAGTGAAGCCGGGTCTACAGAAATCGTGGCTATCCGATAAAAAAAATTAAACCAACAATTGAACTGACAGGTGACATTTATCTGGAGGACGACAGCGTTTTATTTCTGAACCCTGACGGCACGATACCAACGAACTACAACTGATGCTCCTTTCGTTGGAACTTCTTTTAATGGAACACAAAATATTTACTTATCATTTTTTTTACTTTAAATTGCCATCCGTTATTCCGGCAGACAGCATTCAGATATAGCACCTGCAGCAATACCTGAACGTTATCTGTCATTTTACAAGGCGGGCGTAAAATAAAAAACCACATTAAGTAAAAAAAACAGTATGACATATCCCTTTATTCCAATCGGACTAATAGCAGTATTTATTGTTTACATCTTATATCTTCTTATCATCAAAAAAGATATCAAAAAACTTAAATCCGTATTATATCCAGGTTTATTCTTTATTGTTATTTGGGCAGTCATTTATTTTTTTTTGTTGAAATAAATTTACACCCGGTAACCCTGCGCTGAACTTCGCCGGGATCCCGTATCTTCTATACCGGCCCTTTTAAGACAGCCTTACCTATAAATCCAGATATCTGACACAAAAGATTCCCGCTGAATATGATGGCTTTGCGGGAAGGCCGTGCTGATTTATATTATCGTAATAACTATCGCATGATAATAAGAGTTTAAAAAATATTCAGACGAAGATGTGAAGAATATTACAGCGATCAATCTCCAGAAGCAAACCACTTACTTAGTTCATAGTTATATTGAGGTGGTATCAGCCAAATATTACGCTTAAAAATCAGCTATTTGGCACTTATATTGTCTATATAAAGAAATAAAAACTAAACTATGAGCACAGAAAATTTTCATAATACGGAAGCCATTGAAAAGCTTAAAGAGCTGGTGAATAAAATTGACATCGGGATGCTATGTACCTATCCTTCAGAACAAGGCTACATTCACGCCATTCCTATGAGCCGGCAGGAAGTGGATGAAGAAGGAAACATCTGGTATTTGTTTTCTTCAGAAAGTGAAACATACGCTAATTTGGAAAGGAACCATAAGGTGAGTGTTTTATTTTCGCACGTTGGTGATTACACTTTTTTAAGTGTAAATGGTGTGGCAGAAATTTCCCGGGATAAGCAGCGGGTGGAAAAATACTGGAACAAATTTGTAGAAGCCTGGTTTGAAAAAGGTAAAGAAGACCCCCGCATTCGTGTGTTGAAAGTGAAGGTGGAAGATGCACATTATTGGGACAATAAGACAAACAAACTGGTCACCTTTTTTAAACTGGCAGCCAGCGCAGTTTCCGGGCAGAAACTTGACATAGGGCGTGAAGGGGAATTAAATATTTAAAGCTAAATATCCAATTAATGACTTGCAATAAATATGGACTTAAAATCAAATGAACCATTCTGGCTGGTTAAAAACGGGATCCTCAACAGTTACCCTTCTCTTCGTGAAGATGCTGCATGTGATGTATTAATCGTAGGTGGTGGCATTACCGGCGGCCTGATCGCTCATCAATGTATAGCCGACGGGTTTGATACGATTTTAATTGACAAGCGCGAAATTGCCAACGGAAGCTCTTCGGCTACCACTTCCATGCTGCAATATGAGATAGATACACCCTTATATGAACTGACAGAGATGATTGGTGAAAAAGGAGCCGTGGCGAGTTACAAAGCTTGTGCTGAAGCTATCGGTCAGTTGGGTGGCATTGCAAAAAAGATCAGGTCAAAAGCAGGATTCAAACAAAAGGACTCGCTCTATTTTGCGGCTTTGAAAAAAGATAAGGAATGGCTCAGGAAAGAATTTGAAGCCCGGAAGAATGCCGGTTTTGAAGTGAAATGGATGGAAGCAGAAGCCATACAAAAAAAATATAAGCTGGATAAAGCCTTTGGCGGTATTCTTTCTAAACAAGGCGCCAGTGTGGATGCATTTATGCTTGTACACGAAATTCTGGAATACAACTGCAAAAGAGGTCTACAGGTGTACGACAAAACCGGGCTTGCCGATGTCAGATACGGCACCCGCTTAAATGAAGTTAATGTGAGTACAGGTGCAACCATTAAAGCAAAGAAGATTGTGTATTGCATAGGTTATGAAAGTACCACAATGATTAGGGAAAAGTTTGTAGATCTTATCAGCACTTTTGCGATTGTCTCTGAGGTTGAACCCGGATTAAGCAGGCAATACAAAGATGTTCTTATTTGGAACACTTCAGATCCCTATGTTTATTTACGTACTACGGATGATGGCAGAATGCTGATAGGAGGTGAGGATGAGGAATTCCGTAACCCGCAAAAGCGGGATGCACTGATAGCGAAGAAGGAACAGAAACTGGTCAGATCTTTTGAAAAATATTTACCGCAGGCAACCTTTCATACTGATTTTGCCTGGGCAGGAACATTTGGAGAAACAAAAGATGGTTTGCCCTACATAAGCGAACATAAAGATTTTAAAAACAGCTATTTTGTTTTGGGCTTCGGCGGTAATGGTATCACCTTCTCGGTAACAGGAATGGAAATGGTTTCCTATTGGCTGAAAGGCAGAAAGCATTTGCTTTCGGAATGGTTTCAATTTGGAAGATAACCGAAAAGAGGCTGCTTGCTGAAGAACAGGCATCCAGGATGGTGGCAAATGAAAGTTTTTAACCCAACATAATCCTCCATTGCCTGACCCGGAACCCCTCAAAGCTGGCTAAAGGAGAAAACAGGGATTTCAGAGAAATCATACTCTATTGTTATTGTCTGTCCACTGTGTAATTCAGTTCAGTTACCCCGCAGGTAAATTGACGGGTAGTTAATAGATTCAGTTTTATTTTGTCTTTGATATCTGCAAACAATGGAATGCCCCGTCCAAGAATAATTGGATAGGATTAGGTATTTTATTCTCAAATAGCTTTTAGTATTGAATAGGGGTGTG